>JACCDV011237665.1_pt1 | contig 28438 bp, 28 predicted proteins | sample 7446131 | NCBI WGS metagenome assembly JACCDV01 (sample SAMN15323448, study PRJNA562643) | freshwater metagenome | isolation source: river surface water | place: USA:Blue River Watershed | collected 2017-08-17 | reverse complement strand
GCCACGGTGTAGTCGTTTTTCAGCTCGTTGACCGGCTCTTCCACCTTGGCGGTCGTGTTCGGGTCCAGCGGCGAGGTGGGCTCGTCCAGCAGGATGACCTTGGGCTTGACCGCCACCGTGCGTGCGATGCACAGGCGCTGCTGCTGCCCCCCGGACAGCGACAGGCCGCTCTGGCCCAGCTTGTCCTTGACTTCGTTCCAGATGGCGGCCTTGGACAAGGCCCACTCGACCCGATCATCCATTTCCGAGCGGCTCAGGTTTTCGTAGAGCTTCACGCCAAAGGCGATGTTGTCGTAGATCGACATCGGAAACGGCGTGGGCTTCTGGAACACCATGCCAACGCGGGCACGCAGCAGGTTCAGGTCCTGCTTGGGGTCCAGGATGTTCTCGCCGTACAGGTTGATCTGGCCTTCGGCACGCTGTCCCGGGTAGAGGCTGTACATGCGGTTGAGCGTACGCAAGAGTGTGGACTTGCCGCAGCCCGACGGACCGATGAAGGAGGTCACTTTGTGCTCGGCAATGTCGAGGTTGATGCCCTTGAGGCCCTTGAAGGTGCCATAGAAGAAGTCCAGGTTGCGGATCTCGATGGCATTCTTCATGCCGGTCGGATTCAATGCATTCGATGTATTCATGGAGGTTCTCGTTCAGAACAGATTCAGGACGGGTTCAATGGGCGCTCTTGTCGCGGAAGAACACGCGGGCAATGATGTTGAGCACCAGCACCGTGAGCGTGATCAGCAGGGCGCCCCCCCAGGCCAGGCGGACCCAGTTGTCATAGGGGCTCATGGCGAACTGGAAGATCACGACCGGGAGGTTGGCCATCGGGGCGTTCATGTTCGTGGAGAAGAACTGGTTATTGAGCGCGGTGAACAGCAGCGGCGCGGTTTCGCCACTGATGCGGGCCAACGCCAGCAACAGGCCGGTCATCACCCCCGCACGGGCTGCACGCAGCGTCACAAAGGTGGCCACTTTCCAGCGCGGCGCGCCCAAAGCAAAGGCGGCCTCACGAAGGCTGCCGGGCACCAGACGGAGCATGTTTTCGGTGGTGCGCACCACCACCGGAATGGCGATCAGCGACAGCGCGATCGAACCGGCCCAGCCCGAGAAATGCTTGACCTGGGCCACATAGATGGCATAGACGAACAGGCCCAGCACAATGGACGGGGCCGACAGCATGATGTCGGTGACGAAGCGCGTGAGGCTGGCAGTCTTGCTCTGGTCACCGTATTCGGCCAGGTAGACCCCGGCAAAGATACCAATGGGCGTACTCACCAGCGCAGTGGACACCACCATCAGCAGGCTGCCGACGATGGCATTGGCCAGGCCCCCGCCTTCGGAACCGGGGGCTGGGGTGGATTGCGTGAACATGGCCCAGTCGATGGCGGCAAAGCCGTTCTTGAAGAGCACCACCAGAATCCAGAGCAACACAGCCAGGCCCAGAGCCATGGCGCCCATCGACAAGGTCAGGCCGATGCGGTTGGTCATCTTGCGACGACGGTAAATGGCAGCATCCATTGCAGTTTCTCTTTGAGGTGTTGGGGACAAAGCTGAAGATCTGTTCCGCAAAGTCGTTTCATCAGGTCTTGCTGCCCTTGGCTTTTTCGCCACGCAGGATCAGGATCTTGGCCAGCGACAGGACCACGAAGGTGATGATGAAGAGCACCAGACCCAGTGCAAACAGGGTCGAAAGGTGGAAGTCCGCCGCCTCGCCAAACTCGTTGGCCAGGGTCGAGGCAATCGAAGAGCCCGGCGAAAACAGGGAGCCGGTGATGCGCTGCGAATTGCCGATCACAAAGGTCACGGCCATGGTCTCGCCCAGGGCGCGGCCCAGGCCCAGCATGACGCCGCCGATCACGCCTTTTTGCGTGTAGGGCAGCACGATGTAGCGCACCACTTCCCAGGTGGTGCAGCCCAGGCCATAGGCCGATTCGCGCAGCACGGGCGGCACGATCTCGAACACATCGCGCATCACGGCCGCGATGAAAGGCAGGATCATGAAGGCCAGGATGATGCCGGCCGCCAGAATGCCAATGCCGTTGGTGGCGCCGCCAAAGAGGGGGCCGATCAGCGGCATCTGGCCCAGCGTGGACTGCAGTGCCGGCTGGCCGTATTCGGCAAACAGCGGCGCAAAGATGAACAGGCCGAACATGCCATAGATGATGGACGGCACGGCCGCCAGCAATTCGATGGCGGTGCCCAGCGGACGGCGCAGGGCCACAGGACAGGTTTCGGTCAGGAACAACGCAATGCCAAAGGACAAGGGCACCGCAATCACCAGCGCAATCGCAGCACTCACCACCGTGCCAAAAATCGCAATGGCGGCACCGAACTCTTCATTGACGATGTCCCATTCGACCCGCCACAAGAATTCCGGTCCGAATTTGGCCAGCGCCGGCCAGGCATTGATGAAGAGCGAAACGATGATGCCCATCAGGGCCACCAGGACCAGCATGGAAAACAACCATGTGACCTTGTGAAAGAAAAAATCCTGCAGGCGCTGGCGTTTGGCCACCGCCATCACCTCTGTCGCGGCCAGAGGGGCCTTGTCCGGTGCAGCGCTCAGGCTCATGTCGATTCCTTGGAGGGTTGCCATTGCGGTCTCTTGGGAGGGCAGTCAAACCAACGGCCCCGGTCCAAAGCAGACCTGGGGCCGTATTGTGTCAGTCCGATGACCAATCAGTTCTTGATTTGTGACCAGACACGCTGGCGGATCTGGGCGGTCAGGCTGTCCGGCAGGGCCACGTAGTCCAGCTCGGCAGCCATTTGCTTGCCATTCTTGAAGGCCCAGTCAAAGAACTTGACAGCATCCCTGGAGGCGGCCTTGTCGCTCGGGTCCTTGTACATCAGGATGAAAGAGGCAGTGCTGATGGGCCAGCTGCTGGCGCCCTTGGCGTTTACCATGGACACGCCCATGCCCGGCACGCTGAACCAGTCGGCGCCAGCGGCAGCAGCCGCGAAGGTGGCGTCGTCAGGGCTGACGTACTTGCCATCGGCGTTCTGCAGCTGCAGGAAGGTCATGTTGTTCTTCTTAACGTAGGCGTACTCGACGTAGCCGATGGCGCCTTTGACGCGGGTCACGTTGGCGGCCACGCCTTCGTTGCCCTTGCCACCCACCGAAGAAGCCGCCGGCCACTTGACGGCCGCGCCCTTGCCCACCTTGTCGGCCCAGTCCTTGCTGACGGCGGTCAGGTAGTCGGTGAAGTTGAAGGTCGTGCCCGAACCGTCAGCGCGGTGTACCACGGTAATGTTCTCGTTGGGCAGGTTCTTGCCCGGGTTCAGGGCGGTCAGCTTGGGGTCGTTCCACTTGGCGATCATGCCCATGAAGACTTCGGCCAGCACCGGGCCGGTGATACGCAGTTCGCCGGGCTTGAAGCCATCCAGATTCACCACAGGCACGGTACCGCCGATGATGGCCGGGAACTGCACCATGCCATCCTTGTCCAGGTCTTCACCCTTGACCGGGGCGTCGGTGGCACCAAAGGTCACGGTCTTGGCGCGGATCTGGCGGATGCCGCCCGACGAACCGATGGACTGGTAGTTCAGGCCCACACCGGTTTCCTTCTTGTAGGCCTCGGCCCACTTGGAATAGATCGGGTAGGGAAAGGTGGCGCCAGCGCCAGTGATGTCAGCGGCAAAGGCAGTCAGGGCGGCGGCACCGAGGCCAACAGCCACCAGCAGGGATTTGATTCGCATGAAAAGCTCCTGTTTGGAACGCGAGTGAAGGATTCGTGCCCGTCGCCTGGCTAGGCGCTTGAGGCATGTCCGAAGACAGAGGTGACTTTAGGGCTGCAATATGACAGCTTTGTGTCAAAAGACCTACTGAACTGTCATGAGACTGCCATATTTCAATTCAATAATCCTTGAATTATGGAAAGAAAGGACCTCTCCCCATGAAAGTCGGTATCAATGGCATGGGCCGCATCGGCCGTCTGGCGCTGCGCGCGGCCTTCGGCGCGGCCGAACGCGGTGCGGACGATCCGCGCCAGGGCAACCGCCTGGAGGTGGTGCACTGCAACGAACTCAAGGGCGGCGCGGCCGCCACCGCGCACCTGCTGGCCTTCGACAGCGTGCAGGGCAAATGGCGCACTAATATCGCTGCCGAGGGCGAGGACCGCATCCGCGTCGACGAGCGCTACCTGTCCTTCAGCAGCCACGCCAGTCCGGCCGACATCCCCTGGGGCGATCTGGGGGTGGACGTGGTTCTGGAATGCACCGGCAAATTTCTCACGCCCGAGGCGATCCAGGGCCACCTGGACCGCGGCGCCAAGCGGGTCATCGTGGCAGCGCCGGTCAAGACCGGCGGCGTGCTCAACATCGTGGTCGGCATCAACGAGCACCTCTACGACCCGGCCAAAGACCGCATCGTCACGGCCGCCAGCTGCACCACCAACTGTCTGGCACCGGTGGTCAAGGTCGTGCATGAGCACCTGGGTATTCGCCACGGTCAGATCACCACCATCCACGACCCGACCAACACCAACCTGGTGGTGGACGCGCCGCACAAGGACCTGCGCCGCGCCCGCAGCGCCATGATGAGCCTGGCGCCCACGACCACCGGCAGCGCCACCGCGATCGCCCTGATTTCCCCCGAACTCAAGGGCAAGCTCAACGGCCATGCGGTCCGCGCCCCTGTACTCAATGCCTCGCTGACCGACTGCGTGTTCGAGCTACAGCGTGAAACCTCGGCCGAAGAAGTCAACGGCCTGTTCAAGGCCGCGGCCGAGGGACCGCTGGCCGGCATCCTGGGCTATGAAGAACGCCCGCTGGTCAGCGTCGATTACGCCCGCGACACCCGCAGCTCCATCGTGGATGCACTGTCGACCATGGTGACCGACGGCACCCTGCTCAAGGTCTACGCCTGGTACGACAACGAAATGGGCTATGCCTGCCGCATGGTGGACTTGGCTTGTCACATGGAACAACGCGGCCTCTGAACGCAGCACCATGAACACCGCGACCCGCAACTACGCCATCGTCACCGCCGCCTACTGGGGCTTCACGCTCACCGACGGCGCGCTGCGTATGCTGGTGCTGCTGCACTTCTACCGGCTGGGCTATTCGCCTTTCACCCTGGCCTTTCTGTTCCTGCTCTACGAAGCAGCGGGCGTGCTGGCCAACCTGATCGGCGGCTGGCTGGCTACGCGCTATGGCATCCAGCGCATGCTCAGCGTTGGGCTGGCCACACAGATCACGGGCTTTGGCCTGCTCTCGCTGCTCGAGCCGGGCTGGACCGCCGCGATGTCGGTGGCCTGGGTGGTGGTGGCGCAAGGCATCTGCGGGGTGGCCAAGGACCTGACCAAGACCGCGAGCAAGTCGGCCATCAAGATCACCCAGGCCCAAGCCAAGGCCGAAGACGGTGGGCACAACCAGCTCTTCAAATGGGTGGCCTGGTTCACCGGCAGCAAGAACGCGATGAAAGGCATTGGCTTTTTCCTGGGTGGCGTGGTGCTCCAAGCCCTGGGCTTCCAACACGCGCTCTGGACCATGGCGGCGCTGCTGGGGCTGGTGCTGATCGGCGTGGTGCATTCGGTGCCGCCGATGATGGGCAAGGCCAAAGCTTCGAAGTCGGCCAAGGAACTGTTCGCCAAGAATGCCGGCATCAACGCCCTGGCCGCCGCCCGCGTGGCGCTTTTTGGCGCGCGTGATGTGTGGTTTGTGGTCGGTGTGCCTGTGTTTCTTTACGCCCAGGGCTGGACCTTCACCATGGTGGGCGGCTTTCTGGCGGCCTGGACGATCGGCTATGGCCTGGTGCAGGCGCTCGCCCCGCACATCGTGCGACGCAGCGCCGACGGCCTGAGCGCCGAGGTGCCGGCGGCGCGGACCTGGTCACTGTTGCTGGCGCTGATACCGGTGGGCATCGCTGCGGTCGTGTGGCTGCAGGTGCCGCAGCTGCAGTGGTGGGTGGTGGGCGGGCTGGGGCTGTTTGGCTTTGCATTTGCGGTCAATTCCTCGGTGCATTCCTACCTGATCCTGGCCTATGCCGGCAGCGAAAAGGCGGCCGAGGACGTGGGGTTTTATTACGCAGCCAATGCGCTGGGCCGTTTTTTCGGCACCCTGCTCTCGGGCCTGCTCTACCAGTGGGGCGGTCTGCTCTATGCCCTCATCGGATCGACCCTGATGCTGGGCATGTGCTGGTTGGTGACTCTGGGGCTGCCTACCCGGCACCGGCTGGGTCAGCAAGGGACCGCCTGATGGACGCGTCCCAAGCAGTCAAAGCCTTGGCGGCGCTGGCGCAGTCTTCACGACTCGCCATCTTCCGTGCGTTGGTGGTCGCTGGACGCAAGGGCTGCATCCCCACCGAACTGACCTCGGCGCTGAACCTGACCGCCCCCGCCCTGTCCTTTCACCTCAAGGGATTGCTGCATGCCGGTCTGGTGACGCAGGAGCGTGACGGCCGCCGACTGATCTACCGGGCCGAGCTGGCGCGGATGAATGCCTTGCTGGCCTATCTGACCGAGCACTGCTGCGAGGGCGAGTCCTGCGCAGAAGTGCAAAACCCCATTTGTCTGACTTGTGACCCTGAGGAGTGAACCATGAGCGAAGCTGTTTTCAACGTTCTTTTTTTGTGCACCGCCAACTCGGCCCGCAGCATCATGGCCGAGGCCATCCTCAATCAGCTCGGTGCCGGACGCTTTCGTGCATTCAGTGCGGGCAGCCATCCGGCCAGCGCAGTCAACCCCTACGCGATTGAACTGCTGCGGCGCAACCACTACAAGACCGACAATTTGCGCAGCAAGAACTGGGACGAGTTCACACAGGCCGATGCCCCACACATGAACTTTGTCCTGACGGTCTGCGACAAGGCCGCCGGCGAAGTCTGTCCGGTCTGGCCTGGCCAGCCGATGTCGGCACACTGGGGCGTGGCCGACCCTGTGGACACACAGGGCAATGAAGAAGCCATCTTCAGGGCCTTCACCGACGCCTTCATGGTGCTCAACCGCCGCATCGCGCTGCTGGTGAATCTGCCGATTGAAAAGCTCGACCGACTGGCCCTGCAGAAGGAACTGGTGGACATTGGCCAGCACAGCACAGGTCCGGCAAACTGAGTACGGCGTGACACAGGACAGGCCCAGGAACAAAGCTGATCGTTGCGCAATGAGGGAGTGGATCGATGGGGGTGTTTGAACGATTTCTGACCGTCTGGGTCGGTCTGGGCATTCTGGCTGGCGTGGGGCTGGGCCTGCTGATGCCCGGCGTCTTTGAGGTGGTGGCCGCGATCGAGATCGCCCAGGTCAACCTGGTGGTGGCCGTCCTCATCTGGATCATGATTTACCCGATGATGATCCAGATCGACTGGAGCGCCGTACGCGAAGTCGGCCAGCGTCCGCAGGGACTGCTGCTCACCCTGGTCATCAACTGGGGGATCAAGCCCTTCACCATGGCCGCACTGGGCGTGCTGTTTTTTCAGCACCTGTTTGCGGACTGGGTAGACCCTCAGTCGGCGAGCGAATACATCGCCGGCATGATCCTGCTGGGCGTGGCGCCCTGCACAGCCATGGTGTTTGTCTGGAGCCAGCTGGTCAAGGGCGATGCCAACTACACCCTGGTGCAGGTTTCGCTCAACGACCTGATCATGGTGTTTGCCTTCGCGCCGATCGCTGCTTTCCTGCTGGGCGTGACCGATGTGACCGTGCCCTGGCAGACCCTGCTGCTCTCGACCGTGCTCTATGTGGTGTTGCCCCTGCTGGCGGGCATGATCACCCGCAGGCTCATGACCCCTGAGGCCCTGGGCCGGTGGGTGGCCCGCCTCAAACCCTGGTCGATTCTGGGACTGATTGCAACCGTGGTGCTGCTGTTCGGCTTTCAGGCCGGCACCCTCATCGAGCAGCCCGGCGTGATCGCACTGATTGCGGTGCCGCTGGTGCTCCAGACCTACGGGATTTTCTTCATCGGCTGGTGGGCAGCCAAATGGCTGCGCCTGCCCCACGACATTGCGGGACCGGCCTGCCTGATCGGGACTTCCAACTTCTTCGAGCTGGCCGTGGCAGTGGCGATATCGTTGTTCGGCCTGAACTCTGGCGCTGCACTGGCCACGGTGGTGGGCGTGCTGGTCGAAGTGCCGGTGATGCTGTCGCTGGTGGCGCTGATCAACCGCTGGCGCAGCTGAATTCCGGTCGGCCTTTGACACACGGCTGTCACACAGGGGCGGCAAGATGGGTCAATGGCCCATTCGCTCGAAATCACCGAAGACAAGATCGCGCAACTGCGCGAAGACCTGCTGGACTCGCTGGACGAGGAGTTCGAGCTGGAAATGGAAGACCGGCTGGGCGAAGACGCCGCGCGCGAAGGCGCCAGCACTTCCAGTCGCATCCAGTACTTTCGCGAGCTGCTGCGGCTGCAGACCGAGCTGGTCAAACTACAGGACTGGGTGGTGCACAGCCGCCACCGCATCGTGATCCTCTTCGAAGGCCGCGACGCCGCTGGCAAGGGCGGTGTCATCAAGCGCATCACCCAGCGCCTGAACCCGCGGGTCTGCCGCGTGGCAGCGCTGCCTGCCCCCAACGACCGCGAAAAAACACAGTGGTACTTTCAGCGCTATGTCTCTCACCTGCCCGCAGCGGGCGAAATGGTGCTGTTTGACCGCAGCTGGTACAACCGCGCCGGCGTCGAGCGGGTCATGGGCTTTTGCTCGGACGAGGAATACGAAGAATTTTTCCGCTCGGTGCCCGAATTTGAAAAGATGCTGGTACGCAGCGGTATCCAGCTCATCAAATACTGGTTCTCGATCACCGACGACGAGCAGCATCTGCGCTTTGTAGGGCGGATCCAGGATCCGCTCAAGCAGTGGAAGCTCAGCCCCATGGACCTGGAAAGCCGTCGCCGCTGGGAAGACTACACCCGCGCCAAGGAAACCATGCTCGAGCGCACCCACATTCCCGAGGCGCCCTGGTGGATCGTTCAGGCGGTCGACAAGAAACGCGCCCGGCTCAACTGCATCGATCATTTGCTGTCACAAGTGCCTTACCACGAAGTGCCGCACCCGGAGGTCGCCTTGCCGGCACGGGTGCGCAACCCGGACTACATCCGCCATCCCGTCCCCCCCGAAATGTTCGTGCCCGAAAAATACTGAACTGCGGAGCAAGGCCTGCGGCGACACCGGTTCGTCATGGCGACGTCACATTCAAGTCACATAATGCGTGGTCAAGCAGTTCTCACGCCATGCAGACCAAAAACCTCTTTGCCGCCATCGACCTGGGCTCCAACAGTTACCGTCTGGAAATCGGACGTCTCGAAAATGGCCATCTGCGCCGCGTGGAATACATCAAGGAAACCGTCCGCCAGGGCAACGGCCTCGACGCCGAGCGCAACCTGACCGAAGACGCCATGGCACGCGGCCTGGCCTGCCTGGCCCGTTTTGGCGAACGCATTGCAGGCTTCAAACCCGCCCATGTGCGCGCGGTGGCCACGCAGACCCTGCGCGAAGCACGCAACCGTGACGCCTTTCTGGCGCAGGCCCGCAAGACGCTGGGCTTTCCGATCGAGGTGATCGCTGGCCGTGAAGAAGCCCGGCTGATTTACCTGGGCGTATCGCACCTGCTGCCCGACAGCGATGAGCGTCGGCTGGTGGTGGACATCGGCGGCCGGTCCACCGAACTCATCCTCGGTCAGGGACACACACCACACACCTTGGAGTCCTACCGCGTGGGCAGTGTGGCCTGGTCCATGAAATATTTTCCGGATAGTCAATGGACGCCAGGCGCTTTCAAGGTCGCAGAGATTGCGGCCAAGGCCGTGCTCGATGAAGCCTTGAATTTGTATCCGCGTGACAGCTGGGATCGCGCTTACGGCTCCTCGGGCACCATCGGGGCAGTCTCCGATGCCCTGCAAGCCAATGGCTGGCCTGCTGGCCCGATCACCCGCGAGTCGCTCGACTGGCTGCTGGAAAAGCTGCTCAAGGCCCGCAGCGCCGAACACCTTCGCCTCGAGGGCATCAAGGACGACCGGCGCCCGGTGATCGGTGGCGGCCTGGCCGTGCTGCGCTCGGTGTTCGATCTCTTGCGGATTGACGAGATGCAGCCTGCACAGGGCGCACTGCGCCAGGGCGCGCTCTTCGACCTGCTCGACCGTGAGAACCCGCAGACGGACGTGCGCGCGCGCATGATCGACTGGCTGGCGAGCCATTTCGACAGCGACAAGGCACAGGGTGAGCGGGTTGGACAAACTGCTGTTTGGCTCTTCGATCAGCTCATGCATCAGCGTGTCGACGTGCCCACCCTGGAGCGCTACCGTCGCAAGCTGCAATGGGCGGCGCGTGTGCACGAAATCGGCATGCTGATCTCGCACAGCGACTACCACAAGCATGGCGCCTACATCCTTGAAAATACCGATCTGCAGGGCTTCACGGTGGACGAGTTGCATCGCCTGAGTCTGCTGGTGCTGGGCCATCGCGGGAAGCTGCGCAAGCTCGAAGACAGCCTCGAAGATCCGGTATTCATCCTGCAATTGCTGGCCTTGCGGCTGGCTGTCGTGCTCTGCCATGCCAGACGCGACCCCGACCTGCGAGACCTGCAGCTGCAGCGCCATGGCCCCGAACTGTCGTTCCGGCTCACACTCCCCGAAGCCTGGGAAAGCCAGTATCCCCAGTCAGCGCACCTGCTGCGTGAGGAATGTACGGCATGGCAAAGAGCGCCCTGGCGTCTGAATCTGCGCATGGATTGATTTCCACTTCAAACGGTATAAACTGTATATACCGTTTCAAGGAGAACCCATGGCAACTGCCAAATCTAATCGCGCATCATCTGCTGCGACCACCAGGAAGACTGCGCCAGCCAAGTCACCCGTCAAAACAACTGCCGGATCGCCTGCCAAAAAGCCTGCAAAGGCCCCTGTGAAGGCACCGGCACAATCCGTCACTGCGCGTGCAAAAGCGCAGCCTGTCGCCTCTGAAGCTGCCAATCTGACGACTGCGAAGCCGGTCACCCGCAAAGCAGACAGGAAAAAGGACAAGCCCGAGAAGGTGAAAGTGCTGCGCGACAGCTTCACCATTCCCAAAGCCGAGTTCGCCCAAATCGCCTCGATCAAAAAGCGGGCCATGGCCCTGGGCCAGGAAGTAAAGAAAAGCGAGCTGCTGCGAGCGGGCCTGTTGCTGCTGGGAAAGCAGAGCGATACCGCACTGCTCAAGGCATTGGCAGCCGTGCCCACGCTCAAGACGGGCCGACCCGGCAAGGGCTGATCAGAGCTTTTCCGGGGTCATGACCGACAGGATCACGGTCTGGCCCTGACCTTCACGCTGGCGGTGCCGCAGCCACCAGACAGCGCCCTTGCGGATGGCCATCGGCTCCGGGCCCATGCCAAACAGGTGTGACACCAGCGCCCCCAGCGCGGGTTGGTGACCCACCAGCAGCACCGGGTGGCGGGCTTGCGGCCAGCCAGCCGTTTCCAGCACGTCCTGCACTGTCGCACCGGGCGCCAACGCATCGCGTACCTTGTATTTGCGCTTGAGCGCCTGCACCGTCTGCTCGGTTCGCACAGCGGGACTGCACAGGATGCGGGTACCTTCGGGCAATCGCTGGTCAAGCCATTTGGCCATGCGCTCGGCATGCTTCTCGCCGCGCGGTGTCAGACGCCGCTGAAGGTCGTTTTCACCATCCTGGGGATCAAAGGCTTCGGCATGACGCCACAGGATCAGGTCCATTTCAGTTTCCATGCTTCATGTAGCGGTTGGCCAGTGCCAGCTGAGCGCCGGGCTTGCGTCCTGACCCTGAAGCAGGCGCATAGGATCCGTCCTCTACCATGCACCACGCATCTCGTTCATCGAGCAGGTAGGCCTGCAGGCACTCGTCAAGGATGCGCTGGCGAAGCACCGGATCCTCCACCGGCCAGGCGACTTCGATGCGCCGCATCATGTTGCGGTTCATCCAGTCCGCACTGGAGAGGTAGAGCGCTTGTTGTTCACCAGCCCGGAAATACGAGACACGGGAATGTTCAAGGAAGCGGCCGATGACCGAACGCACCCGGATGCGGTCGGTTTGCCCGGGCAGGCCGGCAGGCAGCATGCAGGCGCCGCGCACGATCAGGTCAATCCGCACACCAGCCAGTCCCGCCTCAATCAAGGCTTCGATCAAGGGCACATCGGTCAGGGCGTTCATCTTGAGGATGATGCGCGCGTCTTCGCCGCGTCTTGCTGCCTGGGCGGTCTGCTCGATCCAGCGCAGCATGCGCGCATGCAGGTGGAAAGGTGCCACCAGCAGCTTGTGCATGCGCCGCAAGGGGTTCTGGCTCGCCAGGTGGGTGAAGAGCTCGTCCATATCGGCCGTGATGCGGCTGTCAGCGGTCAACAGGCTCAGGTCGGTGTACAGGCGAGCAGTCCGCGGGTTGTAGTTGCCGGTGGACAGGTGACCATAACGGCGCAGCCGCTTGCCTTCGCGACGTGTGACCAGCAGCATCTTGGCGTGGGTCTTGAGGCCCACCACGCCATACACCACCTGCACACCGATTGCTTCGAGCTGTTCGGCCCAGTTGATGTTGGCTTCCTCGTCGAAGCGGGCCTTGAGCTCCACGACTGCAGTCACTTCCTTGCCCCGGCGCACGGCCTCGCGCAGCAGGTCCATCATCACCGGATCGCTCCCCGTGCGGTAGATGGTCTGCTTGATGGCCAGTACCTCCGGATCCCGCACTGCTTCGCGCAAGAAGGCGATCACGCCATCGAAGCTCTCGAAGGGCTGGTGGATCAGCACATCCTGCTGCCGCAGGTGCGCGAGAACGGAGGGCACACCCTGCAGCTGGCGCGGAAGATCGGCGCGGTATGGGGCAAACAGCAGCGCCGGACGAGAAGCCAGGTCGATGAACTGGGACAAGCGCACCAGGTTGACCGGTCCGTTGACACGGAACAAGGCCTGCTGGGGCAGCTTCAATTGCTCCAGCAGAAAATCCGACAACTGGGGGGAACAGCTGGAAGACACCTCCAGGCGAACCGCCTGACCATAGTGGCGATGCTGCAAGCCCTGTCGCAAAGCGGTGCGAAGATTGACGACATCATCTTCATCCACAGCCAGATCGGAGTGGCGGGTGACGCGGAACTGGGAGAACTGATCGACCTCACGACCAGGAAACAGCTCGGACAAATGGGCGCGGATGACGCTCGAGAGCAGCACAAAGGCTTTGCCCTGTCCAGCCAGTTCGTCCGGCAAGGCAATCACACGCGGCAGCACCCGGGGCACCTTGAGGATGGCGATTTCGTTTTGCCGGCCAAAAGCATCCTTGCCCAGCAAATGCACAATGAAGTTCAGCGACTTGTTGGCCACCTGGGGCAAGGGATGCGCCGGGTCAATACCCACGGGCAACAGCAGGGGCTTGACCTCGCGGTTGAAGTAGGCCTGCACCCAGCGGCGCTGCGTCGCGTTGCGCTCGCCATGCGAGAGCAGGCGAATGCCCTGCCTGCGCAAAGCCGGCAACAGCACCTGGTTGTAGAGCCGGTATTGTTCGTCAACCATGGCATGGGCGCGGTCGGCAATGCGTTTGAGTCCTGAAGGATCAGAAGCGCCCTGCAGACCCAGCGCCACCTCCACATGCGGTGCCATGCGTACTTCGAAAAACTCGTCGAGGTTGGAGGACACGATGCACAGATAGCGCAGACGTTCCAGAAGCGGCACGTTTTTGCGTCGCGCCCAGTCCAGCACGCGCGCGTTGAACGCGAGGATGCTCAGGTCGCGATCCAGAAGCGCAGGCATGCTGGCGGGCGGGGTGTTGCTCAAACTGGCTGAATCAGCCATTGGCGTCCATCATCAAGTCAATTCAATGACAGATTCTGGCGATGCATCGTGACAGTACAGTGACAGATCAAAAGGCTGGCTGCTGGAAACCGGGACGAGATGGTGCAAGAAAAGATGGACTGCCTTGTCCCAGTCGAAGACCTGCGCTCGGGCGCGGGCCTCTGCACGCGGCACTTCCAGCGCCTGCAAAGCCGCTTGCCTCAAATCCTGATGAAGTACCCCGCCACTGACTTGCCCCTCGTCCTGTCCAAGCACTTGCAAAGGCCCATCGACCGGATAGGCGGCCACCGGGGTACCTGTGGCCATGGCTTCGAGCATCACCAGCCCAAAAGTCTCGTTGCGCGAAGGAAAGACAAACACATCGCAGGCCCCGTAAACCTCAGCGAGTGCAGGTCGTGACAAGACCCCCATCCAGAACACGTCTGGATGACTCTCGCGCAGAGCCGCCTCCAGGGGTCCTACGCCGCAGACGATCTTGGTGCCAGGCAGATCGGCTTCGAGAAAGGCCTGTATGTTTTTTTCATATGAAATGCGGCCGACAAACAACCAGTAAGGCCTGGGCAGGTGGGCCCAGTCTGAGGGTGTTTCAGGTTGCGCCCGGAAACGGAACAGGCGGGTATCGACCCCGTGCGTCCAGGCCTTGAGCCGCTGGAACCCGCGCGACTCCAGCATGTGTTGCACCCCGTGGGTCGGCACCATCACGCCGGAAGAAAACTGGTGGAACCGTCGGAACAAAGCATAGCCCCACGCCAGAGGCACATGCAGGGCGGCCTGCAGGATTTCGGGAAACCGGGTGTGAAAGGCGGTGGTAAAAGCCCAGCGCTGTTGCCGGCAGATTTTCCTGGCTGCCCAGCCCAGGGGGCCTTCGGTGGCGAGGTGAATCGCCTGGGGATCAAAGTCCAGCAAGATCCGTTGCAAGGCATGGCGAGGGCGCACCGCCAGATCGATGCCCTGGTAGCCGGGACAGGGTCGACGATCGAACAGGCCCGGGTGGATGACCCGAACCTCCACCCCAAGACGCTCCAGCCCTTGCACCAGTTCAACCAGCGTCGTCACCACCCCATTGACCTGGGGATGCCAGGCGTCGGTGATCAGTGCCAGCTTCATGCCGGTACTTTCGGCTGCAGCTGCACTTGGGCCTTGCTGATGGCCGCCTCCGCCCAATGCACGATTTCCAAGCGTCCATCCATGTGCTCGATCAGTGCGGTCCGGCTCTCGACCCAATCGCCATCGTTGCAGTACAACACACCGTCGACGGTCCGAATCTCGGCGTGGTGGATGTGGCCGCACACCACACCGTCAAAACCACGGCGCCTGGCCTCATGCGCCACGGCCAGCTCAAAATCCGAGATGAAATTGACGGCCTTCTTGACCTTGTGCTTGAGGTAGGCCGACAGAGACCAGTAACCCAGGCCCATGCGCGCGCGCAGGCGATTGAGGTGACGGTTGAGCTTCAGGGTGATTTCATAGAGCCAGTCCCCCACATGGGCCAGCCACTTGGCACACTGGATGACACCGTCAAACAGATCACCATGCACCACCCACAGGCGCTGTCCAGTTGCTGTCAGGTGGACCGCTTCTTCCCTGACCTCCACGCCGCCGAAAGCATGTCCGGTGAAGGTGCGCGCAAACTCGTCGTGGTTGCCCGGCACATAGACCACCTGGCAACCCTTGCGCGCACGCCGAAGAAGTTTCTGCACCACATCGTTGTGGCTTTGCGGCCAGAACCAGCGACGGCGCAGCTGCCAGCCGTCCACGATGTCCCCCACCAGGTACAGCATCTGACTGGGATGGTGTTTGAGGAAGTCGAGCAGGGCATCCGCCTGAAAGCCAGGGGTGCCAATGTGCAGATCCGAGATGAAGATGGCCCGGTAACGCGGCACTTCATGCCCGTCATCGCTGTCGTGCTGGGCATTGAATTCCTGCGCCAGCGGGTACCCCAGGCGGTGGCTCAGCAGGCTCTCCTTGGTCAAAGGTCCACACGCCTGCATATCAGGCGTTGCCCAGGAAATGCTTGCGATAGCGGGGCGGCATGTCTGCGATGCGCATCATCATGGGCAGATCCGCCGTGTTGAAGTCCGGATCCCACGCCGGCGCACCCAGGATTCTGGCGCCCAGCCGCAGGTAACCCTTGATCAGTGCGGGGGGATCCACACGGAGTGTCTGGTCCAGCTCATCGACGGGCAGCGGCAGACGCGGAAACACCTGGTATTCGATCGGCGCCAGATGGGTTTGCTTGAGTTCGCGCCAGATGCTGGCGGCCACGTCGCCACTGACCACGCCGTTGTGCAACATGGGAATGCTGGCGCATCCGATCATGGTGTCGAGCTGATTGCGGACCATGAATTCGGCCAGGGCACCCCACAAGGCCATGATCACACCACCATGCCGATGGTCGACGTGCACACAGCTGCGGCCAAGTTCGACCATCTTGCTGCGCACGCTGCGCAGGCGCGTCAGATCAAACTCGGTGTCGCTGTAAGTGCTGCCCACACGTCTGGCCTGGGCCGGGGTCAGCACACGGTAGGTGCCCACAACCTGACCACAGACGCGGTCGCGGACCAGAAGGTGCTCGCAATAATCGTCAAACAAATCGATGTCATGGTCGGCCAAAGGGGTGTCCAGACGGGCCCCCATTTCACCGACAAAAACCTGGTGCCTCAGGCGCTGCGCTTCGCGAACCTCATCGAGGTGCCTTGCCCACTGGACCTCAATGCCACCCGCGACCACAGGCGCAGCCACTTGGGGCGTTGAAGCTGGATGAAGTGACCCCCGGGGTAATTGGATCGGGGACAGCGCGAAGGTGGGGTTGGGCAGGTCTTTCATGGCGTCACGATGCAAGTCGATGTGACTTGCAATGTGCCCATTCCGGATGACGTCTGAAAGAAATCTGGATGAAGACTTTGTGACAATGCACCCGCGTTGCGACTGCTAAACTGAAACCATGATTCTCGAACTCGCCGACATCCGCATCCAGCCCGGCCAACAGGCCGCCTTTGAAGAAGCCGTTCAGCGCGGCCTGTCGACCGTTGCCGTACGCGCCAAGGGCTTTCAGGGTGCCAAGGTCAACCGCGGCATTGAAAGCCCCGAGCGCTATGTGCTGCAGATTTTCTGGGACACGCTCGAAGACCACACGGTCGGTTTTCGTGAGTCACCGCTGTTTGCCGAATGGCGCGGCATTGTGGGCCCCTTCTTTGCGGCGCCACCTGTGGTCGAGCATTTCGAGCTGGCCTGGAAATCCGCCTGAATCTGCTCAACCACCGTTCTGGCTGGACTGCTCGTGCCCAGCCACCAGCCTGGACAGCAACTGCATAAATACGGCCTGGTCCGCTGGCGACAAAGGCGCCAGGATGTTTTGCTGCGCTTTTTCGACAGCGGCATTCATCCGCGCCAGCACGCGGGCACCCAAGGGGGTCACATAAAGCAGTTTGCGGCGACGGTCCTGATCATCGGGCTCTCGCCTGACCCAGCCTTTGGCTTCGAGTCGGCCAATGACCGAACCGGAAGTCGCGGCATCGAACGCAACACGATTGGCCAGGGTGATCTGGTCCTGCCCCGGCGAAGCCAGCATGGCCTGCATGAAGGCAAACTGCACAGGGGTCACATCCTGGTCCGCCGTCTCCCGTGCGAACTCCGCCACGGCAATTTGCTGTGCGCGGCGTATAAGGTGACCAGGCGCCTGGGCGAAGTCGAAATTTGTCGGCATGTTGTGCGATCAATCAAGGGTAAACCCTAATCTTGATGGTGATGTGGATGGGTTTCTTGATAAGTATACTTACGAATTGCACCCAGGCACAGGCCTGCAGCGTGCCTGCAGTGTCCATGTTGGAGCCCCGCCATGTCTTATTTATTTGATCCGCCAGCCACAGTGTCTGTGCCTGTGCTGGGCGAAGCCCGCCAGTTTCCAGTCCACCGCATCTATTGTGTAGGCCGCAATTACGAAGAACACGCCAAGGAAATGGGCTTCACCGGCCGTGAGCCGCCTTTCTTCTTTCTCAAGCCTGCAGACAGTCTGGTGGTGGTCACAGACGGCCAGACCGGGACGATGCCCTATCCGAGTCTGACCACGAACCTGCACCATGAAATCGAACTGGTGGTGGCCATTGGCAAGGGCGGCAAGAATATCCACGCGGTCGATGCACACCAGCACATCTACGGCTATGCCGTCGGCCTGGACATGACCCGCCGCGACCTGCAAAACGACATGAAGAAGCAGGGTCGCCCCTGGTGCATCGGCAAAGCCTTTGACCATTCGGCACCCATCGGCCCGATCACTCCGCTGGCCCAGGCCGGCGATGTGAACAACGCCGAAATTCGCCTTCAGGTCAACGGCGCTGACCGTCAGCGCAGCAATGTCAACAAGCTGATCTGGAATGTGGCCGAGACCATCGAACACCTCTCTGCCGCCTGGGAATTGCAAGCCGGCGACCTGATCTACACAGGGACCCCCGAAGGGGTAGCCGCAGTGGTGCAAGGTGACGACCTGGTCGGCGAAGTCTCTGGACTGGGACAGCTGAAAGTTCGCATTTTCTGACAGGTGCCGCCCATGCCGGGGCGGCATAACTGATAGCTGCGCTTGGGCGACCCGTTTGCCCAAGCCTTGCTTACCATCCAGCATTCGTTCCCGGAGTCCCGATGAAAACCCTCTCCGCACTGGCCCATCTGTGTGCCATCCTGGCCGGTCTGCTGATGACCGGCATCACCCTGATGACCTGCGTCAGCCTGATCGGCCGCAACACCACCGGCTGGACCATCAACGGTGATTTCGAACTGACCGGTGTGGCCACGGGCGCAGCCATTGCCCTGTTCATGCCGCTGTGCCAGCTCAAGAAAGGTCACATCATCGTGGACTTTTTCACAGCCAGGGCCAGCGAGGCCACCAATGGCTTTCTGGACCGCATCGGCGCGCTGTGTGTCAGTGCCGCGTTTGCCCTGATGGCCTGGCGTACCGTGCTTGGCGGGCTCAATGCCTACAACAGCTTTTCGGGCACGATGATGCTGGGCTTTCCCGAGTGGATCGTCTATGCCGCCATGGTGCCGCCCTTTGTGCTGTGCAGCGTGATCGCACTGGCGCAGGCCTTCTCCGCTCCGGGTCAGGGAGCCCCGGCATGAGCGCGCTGTCACTCGCCCTGACGATTTTCGGGATCATGCTGGTCCTGATGGCCATTCGCGTACCGATTGCGGTTGGCATGTTCGGCGCAGGCACCGTGGGTTACCTGATGCAAAGCGGCTGGGGGCCTTATGCCAACTTCCTGAACTCGCAGGCCTTTGCCCGATTCGCCAGCTATGACCTCTCGGTCATCCCCCTGTTCATCCTGATGGGCAACTTCGCCACCCAGGGCGGTATCAGCAAGGCCCTGTTCCAGTTTGCTGCCGGCATCATGGGCCGCTTCAAGGGGGGTCTGGCCATGGCCGCCGTGCTGGCCAGCGCAGCCTTCGGCTCGATCTGCGGCTCATCGGTAGCCACAGCAGCCACCATCACGGGCGTGGCCCTGCCCGAAATGAAGCGGCATGGCTATTCGGGACGCCTGTCGACTGGCACACTGGCTGCAGGCGGTACGCTGGGCATCCTGATTCCACCCTCAGTACCCCTGGTGATCTACGCCATCCTGGCCGAGCAGAACATCGCCAAACTGTTCGCTGCGGCGATTGTGCCGGGCATCATCGCCATGGCCGGCTACATGCTGGCGATCGGCATCTATGTGCGACTGGTCCCTGGTCAGGCCCCCGATGGGGACACGCATGAACCCATGAACCTGCGGTCCCTGATGGGCATTCTGCCCATCGCCATCGTCTTTGCCGTCGTTTTTGGGGGCATCTATGGCGGCATGTTCACGCCCACCGAAGGCGCTGCTGTCGGCGCAGCTGCGACCTTTGTGGCCGCCCTGCTCAAGCGCGAGATCACCTGGGCCAAGTTCAAGCACTGCTTCTACGACACCGCAGCGAGCTCGGCCATGATTTTCCTGATCTTCATTGGCGCCGATGTCATGAACGCCTCGCTCGCGCTGACGCAGGTACCGGCGCAGCTGGCCGAAGTGGTCGGCGGCTGGGGCCTGCCACCGCTGCTGGTCGTGACCGCCATCCTGCTGTTCTACGTGGTGCTGGGCGCCGTGATGGACGAGCTGTCGATGATCCTGCTGACCATCCCGATCTTCTTCCCGATGATCATGGGCATGGACTTTGGCATGGGCAAGGAGTCGGTGGCGATCTGGTTCGGCATCATGGTGCTCATGACGGTGGGCTTTGGCCTGCTGGCGCCACCGGTCGGCCTCAATGTCTATGTGGTGAACAGTCTGGCCAAGGATGTGCCGATTGCCGAGAGTTACCGCGGCGTCATGCCTTTCCTGATCAGCGACACCTTGCGCACACTGCTGTTGTTGCTCTTCCCCGCCCTCTCGCTCTGGCTGGTGCAGTTTGTCGGCTGAAGCCCTGCCTGAGGCACGGGGCTTATCCCTAGTGCCCATGCGCCGCGCATGGTTTATGCTTTTCGATGTTTTTTGGAGAACCTGAAATGATCCGTCGCACCCTCATCAAGACCACCATCGCTGCCGCCCTGGCCGGGGCTGCCATGGCCAGCTTTGCCCAGCAAACCGTCACCCTCAAGTTCCACACCTTCATGGCTCCGCAATCGGGTGTGTGGCTGAACATGCACAAGCCCTGGATGGCCAAGGTGGAGAAAGAATCCGGCGGCCGCATCAAGTTTGAAGCCTACCCTGCCATGCAGCTTGGCGGAACGCCGGTGCAGCTTTATGACCAGGTCAAGGACGGCGTGGTCGACGTGGTCTGGACGCTGCCGGGCAACACCGCTGGCCGCTTCCCGCGCGTTGAAGTGTTCGAACTGCCTTTCATGATGAGCAATGCAGAAGCCACTTCGCGGGCCTACTGGGAATACTTTCAAACCCAGGCTCCGGATGAATTCAAGGATGTGCAAGTGCTGGCCCTGCATGTGCACGGCCCTGGCGTGATCCACACCGTGGACAAGCCCATCAAGACCGTCGATGACGTCAAGGGCCTGAAGCTGCGCGCTCCCACCCGCCAGGTGACCAAGTTGCTCGGTGCGTTGGGTGCCACACCTGTCGGCATGCCTTTGCCCGCGATCACCGATGCCTTGTCCAAAGGCACCATCAACGGCGGCGTGATCCCCTGGGAAGTCGTGCAGCCCACCAAAGTGTATGAACTGGCCAAGTACCACGCCGAGTTCGACCCCGCTGGCGGCGCCCTGTACACCACGACCTTCGTGATGGCCATGAACAAGGCCAAGTACAACAGCCTTCCGCCTGACCTCAAGAAGGTCATCGACAACAACAGCGGTATCGAAGCTTCGGCCTGGCTGGGCAAGGTCCAGCAAGAAAACGACGTCCCCGGTCGCGCTGCGGCCGTCGAACGCAAAAACAGCATCTTCACCGTCAGCCCTGAAGAAGCTCAAAACTTCCGTCGCAAGTCGCGTCAGCTGGAAGTTGATTGGGTGCAGGACATGAACAAGCGCGGCTACGACGGCACCAAGCTGCTTGGTACGGCCCGCGACCTGATTGAAAAGCACACCAAGGCCCAGCAAGCGGGTGCAGCCAAGAAAGCGCCTGCCAAGAAATAAGGCCGACCGGCTTCAAGGCCCCAGGGCTCCTTCGGGAGCCCTTTTTCATGGCACATTACACTGTGCCTCATGCAACGATCGCCCATCAAGCACTGCCGTGAATGCGGTACCCCTGTGCGCTACCGCCTGCCCGATGACGGAGACACACGCGAGCGTGCGATTTGCACCGGTTGTGCCACCGTCCACTATGAAAACCCCTTGAATGTGGTGGGCACGATCCCGGCACTCGGTCACCGGGTGTTGCTGTGCAAACGCAATATTGAACCCCGCTGGGGTAAATGGACGCTGCCCGCCGGCTTCATGGAGCTGGGCGAAACCACGGCGCAGGGTGCAGCCCGGGAAACGCTGGAAGAAGCCGGTGCACGGTTCGAACTGGAAGACCTGTTCACCGTGATGAGCGTGCCCCGCGTGGGCCAGGTGCATCTTTATTACCGCGCTCGTCTCACCAGCGATGTGTTCGACCCCGGCCATGAAACGCTCGAAGCCCGGCTGTTCAGCGAAGACGAGATCCCCTGGGACGAACTGGCGTTTCGCACCGTGCGCGAAACCCTGCTGCGCTACTTTGCCGACCGCCGCAACGGTCGTTTCGGAACACACGCCTTCGACATCGAATAAGCCACTGTGGCGACTGCGCCACAGCCGGCGCATGTCATCCAAACTTCATTTTTCCTTCATGCCTCTGTCACGGCCGAATCGGAGACTCCGTTTGTTTTTTCAACGGAGCCTCACTCATGAAATTTTCCAAATCCCTGATCGCTGCAGCCGCAGTTCTCACCCTGGCCTCGGCCGCGCAAGCCCAGCTCAAGACCGACGGTCTGCTGGAAGTCTATGGCCGTGCCAGCTTCTCGGTCGACCAACTGGATGACGGTGCCAGCTACAACCGAACCAACCTGTCGAGCAACGCTTCGCGCCTGGGTTTCCGCGGTAGCAAGAAGATCGGTAACCTCACCGGCATCTGGCAGATCGAGCAGGAGATTCAGATGAACCTGAGCAACAGCTCGAGCGACACAAACAACCGTCTCGCTTCACGAGACACTTTCGCGGGTCTTCGCGGCGATTTCGGTACGGTGCGTGCTGGTAAATTCGATACCCCGTTCAAGGTCGCCCGCGAGCCCTTCAATCTGTTCGGTGACCAACTCGGCGACATGCGCAACCTGACTCGCGTCGGAGATGCCAAGTTTGACGAGCGCCTGAACAACACCCTCGAATACCAGACCCCTGTGATGAACGGCTTCCAGGCACGACTGGCTTACTCTTTCCACAACGGAACCAGCGCCACGGTCGCCAGCGGCGTAGACCAGAAAGACGATGCAACCAGCATGTCGCTGGGTTACAAGGCAGGCAAGCTTGACGCCACACTGGCCTTTGAAACCTACGGTGCCAACACGGCTACCACGGGCAAGCGTGAAGCAACGCGTGCAGCCATCAGTTACAAAGTCACGCCTGAACTCCGCTTGGTGGGCTTTTACCAAACGGCAGACTCCATCAAGACCAGCAGTAACGTCAATGAAAGTGCAGATGTGACCGGTGTAGGCCTCGAGTACGCCGCCATGCCCAATGTGTCGCTCAAGGCGCATTACATGGACCGCAATGCCAAGGCTGCCAACGCCGACGCAACCATGTACACCTTGGGTGCCGAATACCGCTATGACAAGGCCCTGCGCTTCTACGCCAACTACGGTAGCCTGGACAACGACTCGGGCATCAAACTGACGCCATGGAAAGAAGGCCGCACCGCTGCCCCAAGCGCTGGCAGCAATGGCAAGACCACGTCCGGTCTGTCCATCGGCATGCGCTACGACTTCTGATCGTTGCGACAGGCACCGCATCAAGCGGTGCACTCCAAGGTTCAGGAGGCCCTCGCGAGGGGCCTCCTGTTTTTTGTCACACGTCGATCGCCGCCGCCGAGCCCGCCAGCTTGCGCAGCTCGAACTTCTGGATCTTGCCGGTGCTGGTCTTGGGCAGCTCGCCAAACACCACCGCGCGCGGCACCTTGAAGCCGGCCAGATGCTGCTTGCAGTGCGCCACGATGTCTTCGGCCGTGACCTGCGCGCCGGCTTTCAACTCGACAAAGGCGCAAGGCGTCTCGCCCCAGCGGGCGTCGGGCTTGGCGACCACGGCCGCAGCCAGCACCGCGGGGTGGCGGTAAAGTACGTCTTCGACCTCGATCGACGAGATGTTTTCGCCGCCCGAGATGATGATGTCCTTGCTGCGGTCCTTGATCTTGATGTAGCCATCGGGGTATTGCACCGCCAGGTCGCCGCTGTGGAACCAGCCGCCGGCAAAGGCCTCCTGCGTGGCCTTGGGGTTCTTCAGATACCCCTTCATCGCAATATTGCCGCGGAACATGATCTCGCCCATGGTCTCGCCGTCCTGCGGCACCGGTTCCAGGGTCTCCGGATTGAGCACACGCACATCGCGCTCCAGGTGGTAGCGCACACCCTGGCGGGCGTTCAGGCGGGCACGCTCGCCGATGTCCAGCGCATCCCATTCGGCATGCTTGGCGCAGACCGTGGCCGGGCCGTACACCTCGGTCAGGCCGTACACGTGGGTCAAATCGAAGCCCATCTGCTCCATGCCCTCGATCATCGAGGCCGGTGGCGCGGCGCCCGCCACCATGGCCTTCACACCCGCGGGCACACCGGCCTTCATCTCGGCCGGGGCGTTGACCAGCAGGCCATGCACAATGGGCGCGCCGCAATAGTGCGTCACGCCGTGCTGGCGGATCGCGTCAAAAATCGCCTGCGGCTCGACGCGGCGAAGGCACACGTTCACCGCTGCACGCGCCGCCACCGTCCACGGGAAGCACCAACCGTTGCAGTGGAACATGGGCAGCGTCCACAGGTAGACCGAATGTTTGGGCATGTCCCATTCGAGGACGTTGGAAATCGCGTTTGTGGCCGCACCACGGTGGTGGTACACCACACCCTTGGGATTGCCGGTGGTACCGCTGGTGTAGTTCAGGGCAATCGCGTCCCACTCGTTGGCAGGCAGGCTCCATGCAAAAGCCGGGTCACCTTGGGCCACAAAGGCTTCGTAGGTGGTCGAACCGATCTTTTCGGCCGTGCCAGCAAACAACGCGTCTTCTACATCAATGACCAGCAGCGGCGACTTGGACTGGCGCAGGTCCAGCGCCTTTTTCATCACACCCGCAAACTCCGGGTCCACGATCACCGCCTTGGCCTCGCCGTGGTCCAGCATGAAGGCGATGGTTTCGGCGTCCAGCCGGGTGTTGAGCGTGTTGAGCACGGCGCCCGCCATCGGGATGCCGAAGTGCGCTTCCACCATGGGCGGGGTGTTGGGCAGCATCACAGCCACGGTGTCGTTCTTGCCAATGCCGGCCTGCGTCAGCGCACTGGCGAGCTGGCGGCAGCGGCGATAAGTGGTGGACCAGTCCTGGCGCAGGCTGCCATGCACCACGGCCAGCCGGGTCGGGTAGACCTCGGCGGTGCGCTCGATGAAAGAAAGAGGCGACATCGGCGCGAAGTTGGCCGGGGTCTGGGGCAGGTCCTGATCGTAAATACTGGTCATGGTGTTCTCTCCTGGCTTGGCCCATTGTAGGAGGCCACTCCTGTGGCCGAACTGACATCACCGCTTAGACCACAAGGGCGGCCTCCTACAATCAGCCAATGGCCATCCCCCAGTCCTTTCTGAGTGAACTGCTCGCCCGCGTCGACGTGGTCGAGGTGGTGGGCAAGTACGTCCAGCTCAAGAAAGGCGGCGCCAACTACATGGGGCTGTGCCCCTTCCACGGCGAGAAGTCGCCCAGCTTCAGCGTCAGTCCGACCAAACAGTTTTACCACTGCTTTGGCTGCGGCAAAAACGGCAACGCCATCGGCTTCCTGATGGACCACACCGGCATGAGCTTCATTGAGGCCGTCAAGGACCTGGCCCAGCAGATCGGCATGCAGGTGCCCGAGGAACCCCAGTCGCCCGAAGAGCGCGCCCGCGCGCAGGCCGCCAAGGCCAAGTCCGACAGCCTGACCGACGTGCTCGAAAAAGCAGGCGAGTCCTACCGCGAACACCGCAAGACCAGCCCACGGGCCATCGCCTACCTCAAGGGCCGGGGCCTGTCGGGCCAGATCGCCAAGCGTTTTGGCCTGGGTTACGCGCCCGAGGGCTGGCGCAGCCTGGCCAGCGTCTTTCCCAAATACGACGACCCGCTGTTGGCTGAAAGTGGCCTGGTGATCGTCCATGAGGAAGACGACAAGCGCTATGACCGGTTTCGCGACCGGATCATGTTCCCGATCCGCAACATCAAGGGTGAGTGCATCGGCTTTGGCGGGCGCGTCATCGGGGACGGCACGCCCAAATACCTGAACTCGCCGGAGACCCCGGTCTTCCACAAGGGCCGCGAACTGTATGGCCTGTACGAAGCCCGCGAAGCCCTGCACAGCGCCGGTTATGTGCTGGTCACTGAAGGCTACATGGACGTGGTGGCCCTGGCCCAGCTGGGCTTTGCCAATGCGGTGGCCACGCTGGGCACCGCCTGCACGCCGGATCACGTGCAAAAGCTGTTCCGCTTCACCGATTCCGTAGTGTTCAGTTTCGATGGTGACGCGGCCGGCCGCCGGGCCGCACGCAAGGCGCTCGACGGCGCCCTGCCCTACGCCACCGACACGCGCAGCATCAAGTTTTTATTCCTGCCCGCCGAGCACGATCCCGACAGCTATGTGCGCGAATTCGGCCAGGACGCTTTTGCCGAGCAGATCCGCCAGGCCACGCCCCTCTCGCGCTTTCTGATCGAAGCAGCCAGCATGGACTGCGACCTGCAAAGCGCCGAAGGCCGTGCGCGCCTGTCGAGCCAGGCCCGACCGCTATGGCAACTGTTGCCCGAAGGCGCACTCAAACAGCAGCTTCTGGCCGAGCTGGCCCAGCTGATCGCGCTCGATGCGGTGCAGCTCGAGCGCCTCTGGAGTCAGCAGGCAGCCAGCGACCAGCGCTACATAACGGGTAGCCCCGCTCAGGGCTCAGGCGCCACCGCCAGCAGCGCGGCAGCCCTGGGGCATGAGCAATTGCCGGCCCGCCCGTGGGACCAGCCATTTCAGAAAGGCACCGGCAAGACCGGGCGGTGGTCAGACCGGTGGAAAAAAGATACGGCCACGGTCTACACCGGCCCGCGGACTCTGCCGGCCAGCCGTGCCGACCATGCCGCCCGCCTGTTGCTGGCCAATATGGCCTTGTGGGAGCACCTGGCCGGTGAAGACCAGGCCATGCTGTGCGCCCTGCCAGTCCCCCACGGTCCGCTTTTTGTCTGGATGGAATCGCAGTTCCACGAACACGGCCCACTGGGTTGGTCTGCACTGCAAAGCGAAATGCAGGGCCAGCCCTTTGCCGAAGAAGCTGCGCGCTGGATGCAACAGCACGCGCTGCATGCTGGCGCCGAAGCCAGTGCACCCGATGTGCTCGAATCTCGCCAGGAGCTCAGGCACCTGCTCAACCTGATGCTGATCGACCGTCTCAAGGAACAGGAAACCGAAGCCCTGGCGCAAGCCCAGAGCGGCAATGATCCGGAGGCTTTGCAACGCTACAAAAGCCTGTACGAGCGTCGCCGGGAACTGACCAGTCAGCTGTAGAAGGCGACTCTGAGGGCCAACCCTTTCGCGAGCGGGGGCTCGCTCCCACAAAAAGCCTTACTTGCCCACCAGCTGGTTGAGCCTGTCGGCCTCGAACGATTCGGTCTTGTGCGCTTCGCCAGGCATCTGCACCTGCTGCCGGGCGCCCACCTCTTCCAGTGCCTTCCACAACAAGGCGATCTGGTGCTCCTGGCTGGCGGCATTGTCGATGAGCCCTCGCATGGCCTGACTCAGCGGATCGTCGTTCTGCGTCACGCCGTAAGCCGAAAAGCCCATCTTGGAAGCGACTTCTTCCCGCTTGGCGTCCAGCTCGGCCTGGATGATCCTAGCCGGATTGCCCACGGCGGTCGCACCCGCCGGCACGGGCTTGGTGACCACCGCATTGGAGCCCACCTTGGCACCATCGCCGACCTCAAAGCCACCCAGGACCTTGGCACCAGCGCCGACGATCACATCGCGCCCGAGCGTGGGGTGACGCTTGGCCCCCTTGTAGAGCGAGGTACCGCCCAGCGTGACCCCGTGGTAGATGGTGCAGCCATCGCCGATCTCGGCCGTCTCGCCAATGACGATACCCATGCCGTGGTCAAAGAAGACACCGTTGCCGATCCTGGCACCGGGATGGATCTCGATGCCTGTGAGCCAGCGCGAAAGATGCGAAATAAAGCGACCCAGCCACTTGAACCCATGGTTCCAGCACCAGTGTGCTCGCCGGTGCAGGATCAGTGCATGCAGACCCGGATAGCAGGTCAGCACTTCCCAGGCTGTGCGCGCAGCAGGGTCGCGCTCAAGGATGCATTGGATATCGGAGCGAAGGCGATCGAACATGCGCTCAAGTCTACCGTTTGGCTTGGGCCGCTTCGCTCATGGCCTTGGCCACCCCGCGCAGGATATGGATTTCCTCTTGCTGAAGGCCCGCACGGTTGAAAAGCTGATGGAGGCGCGGCATCAGCTTTTTGGGTGAAGCCGGGTCCAGAAAACCAATATCCGTGAGCGCCTGCTCCCAATGCGTCAACATGCCTGACACCTGCTGGGCATCGGCCTTCTCGGCAGGCGCCGTCGCCGCCTGCACCGGAAACCCACCGAGCGCCATGCGCCATTCGTAGGCCATCACCTGAATGGCCGCCCCCAGGTTGAGCGAGCCGAAATCCGGCGCCGTCGGGATGGACAGGGCCACATGGCAACGATAGACATCCTCGTTTTTCATGCCGAAACGCTCGGAGCCAAAGAGAAAGGCCACCGAATGATCGCCCGTGGCCAGTTCAGCAAAATGCTCGCGGGGCGCACGCGTGGGCGGCCCAAAGTCGCGCGGCGTCATGGCAGTGGCGCACAGGTGGGTCACGCCGTCCAGCGCCTCATCCAGCGTCTCCACCACCCGGGCCTTGGCCAGCACATCATTGGCACCGCTGGCGCGCTGGATGGTTTCTTCCTTGCGCAGCACATTGGGCCAGCGCGGCTTGACCAGCACCAGCTCGTCAAAGCCCATGACCTTCATGGCACGGGCAGCCGCCCCCACATTGCCGGCGTGACTGGTGTCAACCAGGATGAATCGGGTTCGCATG
>JACCDV011290103.1_pt1 | contig 28444 bp, 8 predicted proteins | sample 7446131 | NCBI WGS metagenome assembly JACCDV01 (sample SAMN15323448, study PRJNA562643) | freshwater metagenome | isolation source: river surface water | place: USA:Blue River Watershed | collected 2017-08-17 | reverse complement strand
TTCCTGAAGGAAGAGCACACCTGGCAAGACTTGGCCAGCATCAACAGGTCCTCCAATGTCCACCTGATCCCGCTGGGCACCCAGATTGACATCCCCGTCGCATGGCTGGCCGCCAGGCCGGCTTCGGCCACCCTGGTGTCCTATTTCGGGAAAGTGGAGATTCGGAGCGCCAAGACCGGGTGGCAGCAGGCTGTCAAAGACGCCCGGATCCATGTCGGAGAGGCCGTGCGCCTGGGCGCCAACAGCAGCGGACGTCTGGTGCTGGCGGACCAGTCCACGGTCATGCTGCAACCGAACACCACTGTGGAGCTCGACACCATAAGCCTGTACGCCGGCGGCTACATGTCCGACACCAAATTGCGCTTGCAGTCGGGTCGCATCGAGGTGGAGGCCAATCCCAGGAAGCGCCCATTTCAGGGCTTTCAGGTGATCACCCCCTCGGCCGTCACCGCGGTGCGTGGCACGAAGTTCACGGTGGAGGCCCAGGCCACCCGCACACTCATGCAGACCACCGAAGGCCAGGTCGAGATCTCCAACGAGCGGGGTACGGCCTTGGTGTCAGCCGGGTTTGGCAGCATCGCGCTGGCGGGCCAGCAGCCCTTGGCTCCAGCCAAGTTGTCTGACCCTCCCCAGGTGCGGGTGCCCGGCAGCCCCTTCCGGCAGTTGCCTGTCGGGTTCAGCATCGAAGCATTTGCGGCCGACAAGGTCTACATCGCCCAGGTGGAGCGGCTGGGGACCTTCGCCCATCTGGTTCAGGAAAAAACGGTTGACCAGGACCAGTTCAGTGTTGAACTGTTCAAGAACGGCCAATACCAATTGAAGCTGTGGAGCGTCGATCCTTCGGGGATGCCCAGCAAGAGCGCCGTGTTTCCCTTTGAGGTCGCGCTGCCCCTGCATCTGCTGGGCAAGCCCGTGAAGCTCTCGAAAAACGACTTCGGCAATGGGTCGATCGAATTGAACCTGCCCGCCACAGCGGGTGCCGCGCAATTCATTCTGGAGCTCACCACCGACCCCGAGGGGCTCCAGGCGGTCTGGAATGCCACCCAGGCCACTGGCGCGGTCCGCATTCCTCCGCCGGAGATCGATGCCAGAAGCTACTACCTGTGGATGTGGCGGTATTGATGCATGCCGTGTTCTCGCGCATGACCGACCGGATCCGCAAGGTCCGCACCGAAACCCTGTGCGCCGCGATCCTGGTCGCGATGACCATTTTGTTCATGCTCACCGGCGTGGCCAACAGGCTGGACTACATCCTGTACGACCTCGGTCAGGTGATGGCGCCCGGCACGGTGCCCGATGACCTGGTTGTGGTGGCGATCGACGAGGACAGCTTGAACGCCTTGGGTCGATGGCCATGGCATCGCCGCCACCATGCGCAAGTCGTGCGCCAGCTGCATGCGGACGGCGCCCGTGCCATCGGCCTGGACCTCCTGTTTTCCGAGCCCCAGACCGATGATCCGCAAGCCGATGAGGACTTCCGGCAAGCCATGCTGAGCGCCGGCAATGTGGTACTCCCGGTCGTCGTTGAAAACACCCGAAGCCATGGCCCATTGATCGAGAGCCTGCCCATTCCTGCGCTGGCCAGCGCGGCCGCCGCCATCGGCATGGTGCATGCCGAGGTGGATGAGGACAACGTTGCCCGCAGTATCTATTTATGGGCAGGAATGGGAGAGCCCCCATGGCCCCATTTCGCGCTGGCCTTGCTGCAGACGGCAGGGGCATTGCCCGCCAGCATGGCTCCCCGGCCCCCTTCGCAAGCCCAAGGCGAGGGGTGGTACCTGACCAAGACCGACAGGAGATACATCCATTTCTCCAGCTACAGGAACGACTTTCAAACCATTTCATACGCGCAGGTGCTGCGGGGAGAATTCGCACCGGGCACGTTCCACAACAAAATCGTGTTGATCGGCGCCACGGCGGCTGGGCTGTCCGACAAATATCCCACCCCGGTCTCGGGCTTGCGTGCGCCGATGCCCGGGGTGATTTTTCTGGCCAATGCCCTGACTTCCATGCGGCAAGAGACTCTGATGCTCAGGACCGGTGGCGTGGGTCTGGCACTGTTGTGTGGCCTTCTGGTGTGTGTGCCCCTGCTCTGGTTGCCCTCGGCCAATCCCTTGGGCTCCTTGACCTACAACGTCATCCTGGTGATGGGCTTTGTGGTCCTTTACCTGGCCTTTTTGCTGCTTCTTCACCTGTGGGTGCCGATGGCCGCTGCACTCCTGGGCCTGTTGGGGTCCTATCCGGTGTGGGCTTGGTTGCGATTGAGCGCCGCCTCGCGGGCACTTGACCAGGAAATACGCCGGCTACGGGGGCAGTTGGCGCAATGGGGCGGTCAGCTGCAGACCGGGCAGCGGGTCGATCCACTGGAAGACCGCTTGCGGCAAATACGGGCCGCCATCGAGCAGCTGGCCCGGATGAAAGACGAACGCCTGCAGACCCTGGAATTCATTTCGCATGACATCAGGGTGCCACTGGCCAGTGCCCTGGTCCAGGTCAAGCAACACCTCGGGGCCAAGAGCCACGCCCACGGCTTGCTGTCGCAGGCGCTGGACTGGACAGAGGATTTCCTGCATTTCTCCCGCGTGCAAACGCGGGGGACCGGTCATTTCTCGGAACAGGACGTGTCGGCCATCGTTGAGGAAGCCGTCGACGATGTCTACCCCTTGGTGGTGGAGGCCGGACTCGCGCTGGAGTTGCAGACCCCCGATGAGCCCGTGTGGGTTTGGGGTGATTTCGAATTGCTCAAGCGGTCATTCCACAACCTGTTGAGCAATTCCGTGAAGTACGCGCAGGCTGAAGGCACCATCCAGATCCTGGTCAAGCGTTTGGCAGAGGGGGTGGAGGTGTCTGTGTCCAACCACGCGGGTCAACATCCTGCACCGGAGCTCGAGCGCCTGTTTGAACGCTACGCACAGTCATGGCCCCATGCCAGTCCGTGGGCGGGACCCAAGACCAATGGCGTGGGCCTGGGCTTGCACTTTGTGCGTTCGGTGATGGACCAGCACCAGGGTGCCGTCGCGTTGCGGCAGGAAGACGGGCGGTTTGTGGTGACGGTGCGTCTGCCCAATAGCCCCGAGAGGCCACAACACGGATCCCCATGACGGCAGCTCCGCCAGGCCTCAGGAGCGTGATGTGGACCGCTGGACCAGCAGCATCACCCGCTTGCTGCCGGCAGTCAGGATGACCTCCAGGGGAAATGCGTTGTCAGGCACCCTTTTCGCCTTGAGCACCCATTTCTCCTTGTCGAAACTCAGCCAGGCCGGAAGGCCGCGCATGCCGCGCAAGCTGGCACGCACGTTGCCCTCGCTTTGCAGCAGTTCCATGACAGCGCTTGGCAGTGGGATATCGAAAGGCCGATCAGTACCACCGGCGGTGGGTGCAAACACGGTGAAGATTTGCAAGGGCGCCGTTTCCGAAGCCCCTGGGCCGCCTGGCTCGAGCGGGGATGGCCTGCCGGCCGGGGTGGCGTTGTGTGGCGCTGCCGACGATTCCTGCCTGTTGCGGGCATCCATGTTTCTGGAAGCGGCGCCCGTACCTGCGATTGGGGTCGGACTGGTGCTGATGGTCGAGCCACTGTTTTGTGACGAGTCCGATCCTTTGGCCGGATTGGGCGTGTCTGGGGTGTTCGAATACGTGCTCTCGGCGGGGAGCGTGCGTGTCGTGATGTTCGAGAGGGCAGAGGCTTTGTGGAGCTCGCCCTCGTTCAGTTGACTCAGCAAATCGGTGCGCACGGTGGCTGAACTGCTGAATGCCGGTAAGAGGGAGGCCCTGACGGTCAAATTCACTGGATTGAGGATCTGGGTGGGCTCCGTCATCGCCAGCCTGTACACGATGCTGGCGGTGGTGCTGGTCTGGTCGGTGATGGTGTAGTTGTTCAGGTCGGCGCCGCTGTAGCTGCTGGTGAGGCTGACCATTTTGTCCGTGCCCGCGTTCATGTCGGCAAAGACGCCCGTGGCCGCGACGCTCAGGTCGTCGCCCGCGACCAGGTTGTTGAAGGTGACCGAAGCGGTGTTCACAGTGGCCGCTGTGGTGCCATCGTAGATTTTGTTGGCGGCGGTGATGCCCGAGACGGTGACGGCGCGGGGCGAGATCGATGCGGTGGTGCGCGTCTGGCCGGTGATGGTGTAGTTGCCCGCATCGGCACCACCGAGCCGACTGCTGAGCGCTACGGTTTTGCCGGCGCCTGCGCTTTTGTCATCGGCGGTGTTGTTGGCGTTTCGGAAAGTGCCGGTGGCCGAGACGCTGACATCGTCGCCTGTGACCAGACCGCCGGCCTGCAGCACACTGGCCGTCACCCCACTGGTGCTGACGGTCGCCATGGCATTGCCGTCATAGGTTTTGTCGGCGGCAGTGATCCCGCTGATGGTCAGCGCTTTGGGGCTGATGCTGGCGGTGGCGCTGGTCTGACCGGTGATGGTGTAGTTGCTCAGGTCGGCGCCACTGTAGCTGCTGGTGAGGCTGACGGTTTTGGCGTTGCCCGCGTGCTTGTCGGCAAAGGCACCCGTGGCCGAGACGCTCAGGTCGTCACCCGCGACCAGGTTGTTGAACGTGGCCGCAGCGGTGTTCACGGTGGCGGTGGCGGTGCCGTCGTAGGTCTTGTCGGCGGCGGTGATGCCCGAGACGGTGACGGCGCGGGGCGTGATGCTGCCGCTGGTTTGAACGCTGGAGACGGGCAAAGCGTAGTTGGCCCGATCGGCCCCCTCCAATCGCATGCTGCCAAAGGTCACCGTGTCGTTGGCGATGACGTTCCTGGTGCTGTAACTCCCGCTGCCGGCGTTGATGCTCAGGGCATCGCCAGGCTTGATCTGGCTTGTCGCCCATGCAGATGCATCAGCGGCGGTGCTGCCATCGTAGGTTTTGCTCACGGCCGCAACCGTGGGCGTGATCGTCAGGCGGTCGATGGTCAGCACACCGCTGTTGACGCTCACGCCACTGAATTGGCCGGGTGTGCTGGTGGTGACGTTCCGCACGCTCCAGCTGTAGTTGCCGGCCTTCAAAAAGCCCCCGCCCGACAACTGACCCGCTGAATCGATCTGGGTGTCGAATTGCACTGTGGTGTTGGTGTTGTCTCTCCAGCGCGACGTGTTGCCCGACATGGTGAGGGAGTACAGGTTGGGGCCGTTGCAGTTGCTGGTGTTGAGGCAGTACTGGACAGTCACCGAGTTGGCTGCACCTGCGTTGGCGGCCGTGCGATGGCCGTATGTTTCGGAGGCGGAAGCGATGCTGATCAACAGCTGATCTGCAGGCACCACGGTCAGGTCGCCTGGCACCACCGAGACCGCATAGTTGCCGTGTTTGGCGCTGGGGGTCTGGTTCAGTCCATAGACCCCGGTGTAGGTGCCGACCACGGGGTGAGCGGCACCGGTGTATGTGCGGTCGGCGTGTTGCGGCACTTGCACCAGGGCCTCAGTGGCCGTGTCGGCGCCTTGCAAACCCGAGTAGCTGTACCCGTTGTGGATCGCGGTGTTCGCATCCTGAGTGACGAAAGCGCTGGTGTTGTTGACCTTGAGCGTCAGCGCTGCGGGGGTGATCAACCCCACATTGCCACTGGCGGCGGTGGGCAAGATGTAGTTGGAGAGCAGTGTGCCGGCCTGCGCACTGAAATGGGAAGACAGCAAAACGGCCGAGACGGTTCCCGATCCAGGGTTGGCATCCACATTCGCACTGGCGTAGGTCCCCGATGTTTGCGAGACCGTAGCGCCTTCATTGGCGACGAAGCCGCCGAGGCTGAAGTGAGCGGGGCTGAGGGTCGCGGTGGTGGCGCTGTCGTAGGTCTTACCCACCGAAGCGGTCAAGCTGGCCGAAAGCGCACGGGGCATGATGGATGCGCTTGCGTTGGCCTGATCGGTAATGGTGTAGTTGCCCAGATCCGCACCGCCGTAGCTGCTGCTCAGAGTCACTGTCTTGGCAGCGCCCACATGCTTGTCGGCGAAGCTGCCCGTGGCCGAGACGGTCAGATCGTCGTTGGCCACCAGACCGCCGGCTTGCAACACCGCCGCCGTCACCCCGCTGGTGCTCACGGATGCGCTTGTGCTGCCATCGTAAGTTTTGTTTGCGGCCGTGATCCCGCTGATCGTCAGCGCCTTGGCCGTGATGGTGCCGGCAGCTGTACTCGTGAGCACCGTGTAGTTACCACTCATGTCGGCGTTGTTGCCGTCCACGATGGTGTAGCCGTTGTTGACCTGCAAGGTGCTCAGGCCTGCGCCCAGGACCTTCTTGTTGGCGAAGGCCTGAGTGACGGTGACCGTATCGGTACTGGCTTTACCGGTGACGGCGACCGTGCCACTGGAGCTGGTGGTGCCGTCGTAGGTCTTGGTGTCGGTGACGGCCGAGAGGCTCAGGTTGGCACGGACGATGGTCGCTGTGTTGTTGGCTCCTGCAGCCGGCAGTCCGCTGGCCAGGTTGTAGTTGTCCGCTAGAGCTGCTGCATTGTTCCCGCTGAGCGTGAGCCCGCTGAGGTCGGTGATGCTCTTGCCCGGTGTCGCCACATTCTTGTCGCTGATCACGGCCGTGCCAGCCGTGGCCGTGAAGCTTTCGCCATGGATGCCAGTGACCGTGCCCATCTGGCTGAAGCTCACTGTCGAGAGGCCGTCGTAGGTCTTGCTGGCGCTCAACTGCGTGAGGTTGGCCTTGGCAATCGCCAAACTGCCGTTGACAAAACTCACGCCGTAGCCCAGCGCCGAGGAACCCGTCAAGCTGCCGGCAATGGTGTAACCCCCAGACTTGAAATCCTTTTGCTGGACGCTGCCATCAAAGGTGAAGGTGGCTCCAGCGGCTGCCGCATTGACCGTGTCGCCGTTGTAGAGCGTGCCGCTGGTGACGTTGACGCTGCCCGCGGCGGTCAGCAAGCCGCTGCTGGTCACATACTGACCATCGTAGGTCTTGGACAGGTTGGCCTGCAGAGTGATTTGCGGGGCTTCGCGGTAGATGACATGCAGCCCGGTGCCCAGCGCACTGCTGTAATGGGTGATGCTTTCATCGCTGTTGTAGCGGAACCGTCCAAGCCCTGACGATCCGCTCAGGACGGGCAAATGGGTGAGGCTGCTGCCGGCTATCGAGCCTGTGAACAGCCTCGCCAGCCCGCTGGCCCCCACCGAAATCGTGGGCGTGCCAGTCACGCTGATGTCGCCCCCGGAGGAAGTGCCTGCGATGGTGGACATGCCCGCGTTGAGCGTGATGTTGCCTGCACCCGTGATGTTGAGGTTGGCCGAGACGGTCAGATTGCGGTCGGCCGCCAGGTCGATGGTTCCGCTGTCCAGACTGATGGCACTGCTCACGGTCAGATCGCTGCTGGCCCCGGTGATGCTGGCCGTCACATGGCCCACACCGCTGATGGTGTTACCGATGGTGGTGCCGGTGCTGCGGACAAAGCTCAGCGTGGCGTTGTTGCTGAGCGACACAGCGCCGTTGCCCAGCGTGCCTGTGGTGCCTGTATTGCCAATTTGCAAGGTGCCGCCGTTGATCGTGGTGGCACCATAGGTGTTGGTCCCTGTCAGCGTCAGCGTACCGGCCGACAAGATCACCCCCCCCGTGCCGCCAATCACACCGCCAAAGCTGCCGCTGGCATTGGTGACAGTCAGGTTTTTGTTGTTCAACACCACGCCGGTTGCGGCCGAAGACGTGCCCGACAGGGATACGATGCTGGCCCCACTGGTGGTACCGGCAATGTTGAAAACTGCGGCATTGGCCAACGCCACACCGGACGAACTGGCGACAGCGCCCGAACCCGAAAGCGTCAGCGTCCCGCCGTTGAGGGTGGTGGCACCGCTGTAGGTGTTCACTCCTGTCAGCGTCAGGGTACCTGCGGACAGGGTCAGGCCACCCGTGCCGCCAACCACACCTGAAAAGCTGCCACTGGCGTTGCTGACCGTCAGTGTTTGGCTGCCCAGCACCACGCCGGTTGCGGCCGTGGACGCATCCGACAAGGACACGATGCTGGCTCCGCTGGTGGTATCAGCAATGTTGAAAACTGCGGCATTGGCCAACGCCACACCGGACGAACTGGCGACTGCGCCCGAACCCGAAAGCATCAGCGTACCGCCATTGAGCGTGGTGACACCGCTGTAGGTGTTCACACCTGTCAGCGTCAGCGTACCGGCCGACAAAATCAGACCACCCGTGCCACCGATCACCCCGCCAAAGCTGCCGCTGGCATTGGTCACAGTCAGGTTTTTGCTGCCCAACGCCACTCCGGTCGCGGCCGTAGACGTGCCCGACAAGGACACGATACTGGCTCCGCTCGTGGTGGCCGAGATGTCAAAGACCGCTGCCCCGCTCAGGGCCACCCCCGAGGAGCTGGCCACGCTGCCTGAACCGGACAGGGCCAGCGTCCCGCCGCTGACGATGGTCGCCCCGCTGTAGTTGCTGTTGCCTGCTGTCAGGGTCAGCTTGCCTGTGCCGAGTTTGCGCAATCCAATCGCATTGGCGCCGGCGTTGGTGTTGTTCACCGCGGTGCCATAGCTGAAATCGCCAGCGCTGGTGTCCAATCCCACACTGGAACCCGACTGGAACCCGCCGCCTGCGCTGCCCAATGCCGCGATCCTGCCCACTTTGGCCGCAGTGAACTGGCCCGTGCCAACACCCAGGGCCAAAGTCGCTCCACTGGCCACGCTGATGTTGCTGGCGGTCCAGCTGGCCTCGACGTTGTTGTAGAGCGCAGAAGGCTGGGTAAACAGCAGTGTGCCGGCAGTGACCGTGGTGGTGCCGGTGTAGCTGTTGGTCCCCGACAAGGTCAGGGTGCCTGTACCGACCTTGGTCAATGCCAGTTTTTCGGTCCCATCGTTGGTGTCGGTCAGCCGACCAGAGAATGTGGAGTCACTGTTTCTGGCCCCGACCTCGAGGGTGCCCGTCAGCGTGCTGGCCGCCGATTTGATGTTTCCGGATCCTTTGAGTTCTCCAACCGCCAGTTTTTTTCCGGAGGCCATGAAGAGACCATAGCCTGTGGTCGTGACATCGACGACCGCATTGGCCAGGTTGCTGTTTCTTAAACCGTTGTAGCCATCACCCGAAACATTGACGGTGCCTGAAAAACTGGAGGCGGGGCCGGAATCGGTGGTTTGAACGGTGAGCAGATTGGAATACTTGCCGATGCCGCTGCTGATCACGTGGATGTTTCCGGAACCCGACAAATCCAGTGTCATGGGTGTCCACGCCGAAATCACGTTGGTCAACGACAGCGTGCCGTTCAACTGCACTTCAACGGCTCGACCTACGCCGCCCAGGGCATGGATCGAGTTGTGACTGTCTGCCCCGATGCCAGACCCCACCACGGCCAGCGTACCTGCCCGGATGGATGTCCCGCCGCTGTAGGTGTTGGCACCGTCCAGTTGCACCGTCCCCAGGCCCGTCTTGATCAATTGGCCATACCCCGAGATGGTTCCTGAAAGCGTGCCTGAACCACTGCCTGGGTTGAGCGTGAGCATGGGGCGCGGGCTGGGCACCGCGCCCGAAGTCGGCCCGATCTGGATGTTTCCGCTGCCTGAGACCGTTCCGCCCGCGTTGAACGTGATGTCCCCGGAAAGGGTGCTGGATACGGCCGCGTTGACAACGATGTTTCGCGCGGCCGTCAAGGTCAGGGCATTGGCACTGCTCCAGCTGATCGCGCTGCTGACGGTGATGTCGCCCAAGTCCGCGCCTGCAGAGCCGGCCGGGCCCGTGCTGACCACCACGCTGCCGCTGTTGTTGAGCGCATTGACCAGCGTGCTCACGTTCACCGTGGCCCCGGTACCTGTGGCGCTGTAACTGCTGTCCACAGCAGTTTGGGTGCCACTCGAGATGGTGATGTTGTACGGGTCGAGCAACCAGGTGCCGTTGCGGCCTTGGGGCGCACGTGTGCTGACCTGCACCTCGTTGACATCCAGGGCATGCCCTGAAGTCTCGATCTGCCCGCCGTTGCCACCTTGGGGGCCACCCTCGGCCTGGAGGCTACCCTTGGCCACGGTCCAGCCCCGGTCCTGGCTCAGATCGGAGAACAGCACGACCTGGCCGCCATCGCCGCTGTGCGTGGCGCTGGCGTCGATGCGGGCGCCCTGGGCCATGTTCACCGTGGTGGCCGTCTGCGTGGGTTGGGCGGTGGCCTGCAGCAGCGGGTCTGTGCGGCCTTGCCAGTCGCCGCCCACCAGCACCGTGCCCCCACCGGCCGGGCCGGTGGCCAGCAAGCGGCTGGTGCCCTCCAGCGCGATGTGCCTGCCCTGCAGGCTGATGCGGCCGCCACTGCCACCGGCTTCTGCGCTGCTGGCATCGATCGTGCCGGTGTGCTCCACCGAGTGGCTGCCCGAGAGCACGATGCGCCCGCCCTGCATCTGCAGGCCCGTGGCCTCGACGGTGCCGCTGTTCCTGACCACGCCACCCACGAGCTGGTCGAGCGACTGGGCGCTCAGGATGATCAGCCCGCCCGGGGCCTGCACGGCCATGCGGTTGTCCACCAGCGCCTGGATCTGGCTGGGCGTCACACGGATGCTCACCAGGCGGTTGCTGCTGTCAAAGTGCAGGTCCAGCGCCTCGCCGGCGGCCAGGGCCGCGGTGCCCATCTGCGCAATCACCGCGCCTTCGTTGCGCACCTCGGGCGCGAGCAGGGCGATGTAGCCCCCCAGGGCCGCCTTGAGCTGGCCTTCATTGACCACGCGTGCGGTGCTGCCCTTGCGCTCCAGTCGGGTCTTGCCCGCCATGAAGTCGGCGTCGCCAATGCTGTGTGTCGTGGCGATCAGACCGCCCACGTCGACCCGGGCGCTGGGACCGAAGTACACGCCCTGCGGGTTGGTGAGGATGACCTGGCCGTTGGCGCTGATGCGTCCAAAGATCTGGCTGGGGTCGCTGCTGAGCACGCGGTTGAGCACCACGCTGCTCGCACTGGGCTGGTTGAACTGGAGCTGGGCGTTGGCACCCAGGTGGAAGCTTTGCCACTGGATGGCGGCGCGGTCGCTGCTTTGGTCGATGACCATCTGGGCACCGCTCTGGCGGATGCTGGCCTGGCCCGCGCTGACCTGGCCACCCGTGGGCAGGGCGTTGGGCGGGGGCGCCGTTTGGGCCAAGGCGTTCAGGCCCCAGACCCCGCCGAGCACTACCGCCAGCACGGCGCCAAGCTGCACTCCGGAGGCGGGCTTGCCCTTGGCGTGGGTGATTTCGGAAACCGCCACCCAAGTCCGTTTGCGGGCGTTCCAGACGCTGCGGAAGGTCTTGTTCATGGACGTCTGTGCGATCTCAGAAGCCCAGCGTGGCGCTCAGCCACAGACGGTTGAGGGTGAGGGTGCCGTCGCTGTCCGTGCCTGTGGAGGTGGGCCGCGGGTTGGTGCCTTGGCGGCGCGACCACACGAGCCGTGTCTCGATGCCGCCGGGGCCGCGCCAGGCGGCTCCCAGGCCATGGCCGCGCAGGCTCAAGCTCATGTGGGCGTCGGCGGGCTGCGCTGGCAGCGACTGCGCCCGCCCATGGTCCGCAAAAGCGCTGAGCATCAGGGTCGGGGCGATGCGCCAGCGCCACTCCAGGTTCAGCAGCTGGCCACGATCGCCCGAGAGCTCGCTGGCGGGGTAGGCCCGCACGCTTTGCGCCCCGCCCAGGTACATCTTCTCGGAGGAGTCGAGCACTTGTCCGGCCCACTGGCCGCTGAAGCTCACCGACAAGGCGTGGGCGGCGCTGAGGGTTTGCTGGCGGCTCAGGCTGTAGTTGACCTTGCGGTAGTGGCGCTCGAGGGTGTTGATCAGGTGGTGCGCCTGCATGTCGGTGAGCTGGCCCCACAGCAGCTGCACCGAGGCGCTGCTGGAGCCGCCCAGGCCCAGTGTGTCCTGGGCGTTGCCTGCCAGGCCCAGGCGCAAGCTGTTGGTGGCGTAATCGGAGCGCACCGCGCTGTCCTGGGTGAAGAAGGTCTTGTTTTCCAGCGCGCCAGAGGCATAGAGGTTCTGGCTGCGCGAGCGCAGCAGCGGGTAGCTCATCTCCAGCCCGGTGCTGCCCGAGTGGCCTCGGATGGGCGCGGCGCTGTTGTGGCTGGGGCCCTCGACGACGCGGTAGCTCATGAAGGAGCGGTTGATCCCCAGACGCAAGCCGTTGTGCCCGTCTGGCACCGTCAGGCCCAGGCGGGCGTAGTCGCTGCCGGCGCTGCGCAGCAGGCTCAGGCTCAGCAGCTCGCCCCGCAGCCCGGGGCTGTTGATGTTCACATTGGCCAGCACGCGCTGGCTGCCGGTCGCGCGTGTACCCGCGTTGTCCAGCGTGATCTCGCCAAGCACCCAGGGCTGGTCGCTGGTGCGCAGCACCAGATCGGACTCGCCATCGCGCGCCCCGGGCACCAGCGTGCCGGTGACGTTGAGGCCGGGCAGGTCATCCATGAGCAACAAGGCGCGGTCCAGTGCGGCCGCGCCGATCGGCTGCCCGGGCGCTTGCTGGGCCAGCACATGCGCCTCCAGCTCCGAGGCGAGCACGCGCGTCGGGGCTGGGCCCTCCAACCGCACGCTGCCCAGGCGTGCTTCCACGATCTGCAGCGTCACCAAGCCCGAACTGATGTCTTGCTCGGGCAGCAGCACGCGCACGATCCAGCCGGCCTGTCGGTAGGCGGCGGCCACCGCATTGGCGGCGCGTTGCAGTTCGGCAAAGTCCAGGGTCTGTCCGCTCCAGGGCTGCAGCACCGCCTGCAGCGCGGCATCGCTGAGCAAGGTGTTGCCGCTCAGGCGAAAGGCGTGCACCGCAACGCGCAGCCCCGCCGCGGCGGTGGGGCCCTGCACCCGTCCTGGCGCGGGTGCAGGCGCCTGGCTGGGCACAGGCAAGGCCAGTGGGCGCATCGGCTCGAGCTGCTGGCGGATGCTGCCCGCATCAGGCAGCGACTGTGCCGAGGACACCCCGCACAGCGCCAGGATCACTGCAGGAATTGTTTGTTTCCGCGCCATCGTTCAAATAGGGATTGAACCCGGGAGGGTGGCCTTGACGATGCATCGGAGGGACCACAACTGGGCTTAAGAGGAATACCTCTTTGTCAATTTTAGTGGAATTGAAGAATTAATCGAATAACGGGACAACCCTCAAAACGCAGGAAATCACCCGGTTCGCCGCGATCTGGCGGACCCTTCCATGGGTTGGCCCCCACGCACACCCCAAAAGCAAAAACCGCCAAGGCTGGCGGTCAGGAAGGGGGTCAGAGCGGATGTCCGCCTGGGGCTGTCACGAGCGGCTTGGGGGGCCCTGGATTAGCAGCAACACCCGTTTGCTGGTGCCGTTGAGGATGATTTCCAGCGGGAAGGCGTTCGGGGGTGTGTTTCGGCCGCGCAGCTTCCACTGGTCGCGGTCCAGACTGAGCCAGGCGGGCCATTGGCCCATGCCGCTGACTGCAACGCGCAGCCCCCGTTCGCTCTGCAGCAGAGCCTGGACCGGCTGTGGCAGGGGAAGGTCAAAAGACCGGTCCGATGTGCTCAGGGAGGGTGCGAACAGGACGACGATCTGCAGTGGTGGCAGCTCCGATGCGGCCCGGCCAGTGGCCGGGGTGCTGCCCGGAGCCAGGCGGCTGATCGCGGGCGAGGCGAGGGCCTGACGGCTGTCGGCGCCCCTGGCGCCCAAGCCGGTGCTGCTGCCGGTGCTGCTGCCGGTGCTGCTGCCGGTGCTGCTGCTGCCGCCGCTGCCATCTTGTCCTGCGGGGGCCGACGGGGTGACGGGCTCTGCAGCGGCTGGGGGAACGGGCGTGGCAGGGCTGGATGTCGCTGTTGGCGGCTTGAGTTCGCTCAGCGGCTCTGTCCGCACGCCGACGCTGTTGCCAGGCACGGCCACAGGTGTGATGCTCACCGGGGCTGCCCACCCTGCGTTGAGCACCGGGGTGATGCTGGCGGTGGTGCTGGTCTGGTCGGTGATGGTGTAGTTGGCCAGATCGGCACCGCTGTAAGTGCTGCTCAGGAGCACGGTCTTGCCGGTGCCCACATGCCTGTCGGCAAAGGTGCCGGTGGCCGAGATGCTCAGGGCGTCGCCCGCAAGCAGATTCTTGAATGTGGCCGAGGTGGTGCTGACCGTGGCGCTTGTGCTGCCGTCGTAGGTTTTGTCGGCGGCGGTGATGCCCGAAACGGTGACCGCCCGGGGCGTGATGCTCCCCAGCCCCTTCACTGTGCTGGTGGACAGGGCGTAGTTGTTCTTGTCCGTCCCCTCGAGCGCGATGGCCCGCCAGGTGACCGTGTCGTTCTGGACCACGTTCTTGGTGGTGTAGGTGCCTTCGCCTGCCACCACGCTGACATCGTCCTGGGCCATGGCCTTTGGCGCTTGCAATGTCATGGCGGGTGCCGTTGTGGTGCCGTCATAGGTCTTGCTGATGTCCCCTGCCGTGGGTGTGATTTGCAGACGATCGATCGTCAGAACCCCGCTGTTGACAGCGTGACCGTTGAACTGTCCGTGGGTGGATGAGCGCACCTCACCGACTGTCCAGCTGTACTGGCCCGCATTGAGCCAGCCACCTGCCGACAGCTGTCCGCTGCTGTCCACCCGGGTGTCGAATTCGATGGTGGTGTGGGTGTTGTCCACCCCCGACCATTGCAGACCGGTGCCGTTGCTGTTGAGCCTGAGGGTGTAGAGGTTGGCCCCGTTGCAGTCGGAGGTGTTCAGGCAATACTGCGCAGTCACGCCGCTGGCCAGGCCCGCATTGGCCGCATGGCGCTGACCATAGGTGTCCGAGGCCGAGGCGATGTGGATGAGCAGCTGGTCGGCGGGCACCACGGTCAAGTGGCCTGGCACCACCGAGACCTCGTAGTTGCCGTGTCGGGCGCTGGGGGTCTGGGCGAGCCCATAGACCCCTTTGTAGGTGCCCACCACGGGGTAGGTGCTGCCCGTGTAGGTGCGCTCGGAGTTCTGCGGCATCTGCACCAGGGCGCTGGCGGCGGTGTCTGCGCCTTGCAGGCCGCTGTAGCTGTAGCCGTTGTGGACGGCGGTGTTGGCGTCCTGCGTGACAAAAGCGCTGGTGTTGTTGACCTTGAGGGTCAGCGCGGCAGGGGTGATGAGCCCCACATCGCCAGAGGCCGAGGAGGGCAAGACGTAATTGGAGAGCAATGTCCCGCGCTCAGCGGTGATGTGCTTAGGCAGCAACACGGCCGAGACGGCACCCGAGCCGGGGTTGGCATCGACGTTCGCGCTGGCATAGGTGCCTGAGGTCTGGGAAACACTCGCGCCTTCGCCGCTGACAAAGCCGCTGAGGCTGAAGTGACTGGGACTGAGGGTGGCGGCAGTCGAGCCGTCATAAGTCTTACCCACCGAGCCGACCAGGCTGATGGTCACCGCCTTGGGGGTGATATTGGCGGAGGTGCTGGCCTGGTCTGTGAAAGTGTAGTTGCCTGCGTCGGCGCCGCTGTAGCTGCTGCTGAAGGAGACGGTCTTGGCGTTGCCCACGTCCTTGTTGTTGAACAGGCCGTTGCTCACGTTGAGGCTCACCGCGTCGCCGTCGATCCATCCAGTGGCAGCGCTGGCGTCCAGCGTTGCCGTGCGGGTGGCGTCATAGGTCTTGTGGTTGGCGGTGACGCCGCTGATGGTCACCGCCTTGGGTGTGATCTTGGCCGTGGTCGTGGCCGTGGTGCTGGTGAGCGCGTAGTTGCCCGCGTGCGCCCCAGACAGCCCCAGGCCCGTGGCCGTCACGTTCTGGGCAATCACGTTGCCCGAAGCATCTCGGGCCACGTCAGCACTGGCGAAAGTCGCTGCCGTCTCGGTGATGTTGACCGTGTCGCCAGCCAGGATGTCAGAGCTGGTGCGGCTGTTGAGCGTGGCAGTGGCGTCCTTGTTGTAAACCTTGTCGCTGGCGGTCACCACCGCCGTCACATTTTTGGGCCTGATGCTCACGCTGTTTTCAACGCCGGCCGCATTCAGATTCGGCAAGGCGTAATTGGATTCTTTGGCCGCGCCCGAATCGACCAACGTGATGGCGCTGAGGTGGGTAGCCTCCTGCACGTTCTTGCTGTTGGCCGCCGCGTTGGTGTAGTTCAGGCTCTCGCCCACCACGCCCGTGTTGACCGTCACCGCACCGGTCATGTCGGGACTGCCGTCGTAGGTCTTGCTGGCCGAAAGGATCACGGTCTTGGCCGTGATGCTGCCCACACCCGTCACGCTTGTGGGCAGGCTGTAGTTGCTCAGCAGCGTGCCACTGCCTGGGGCGTAGTCCGTACTGGCGAGCGTGGCGCTCACCGTGCTGGTGCCCACCACGTTCTTGCCATTGAATTGCGCCACCGTCTGGGTGACTGTGGCACTTTCGCCATCTGCAAAGTTGCTGGCCGTGATGGCTCCCGCTGCCAGCGTCGCCGAATCGTTGCCGTCGTAGGCCTTGGTCTGATTGCTCAGGGCCACGTTCAAGGTTTTGGCGCTCACGCTGGCCGTGTTGGCCAAGCTTCGTACGCTTAGATCAGGCAGTGCATAGTTGGACGCCACTGCAGAGCCCGAATCGACCAACGTGATCGCGCTGAGTCGATTGGCCTCCAGCACGTTTTTGCTGTTGGCCTGGGCGTCGCTGTAGTTCAGGCTCTCGCCCACCACGCCCGTGGTGACTGTCACCGCCCCTGTCATGCCAGCTCTGCCGTCGTAGGTCTTGCTGGCCGACAGGGTCACGGTCTTGGCGGTGATGATGACAGTGTTATTGACACCCGCCGCAGGCAAGCCACTGCTCCAGATGTAGTTGCCCGCCAGCGCACCATTGATACCGCTGACCGTCAGACCACTGAGGTCGGTGAGCGTCTTGTTGGCGGTGAGCACGTCCTTGCTGCTGATGGTCGCCGTGCCGGCGTCGGCCCTGAATTTCTCATTGCCCACCCCATCGATCGTGCCCATCTGGGCGTACGTCACGGTCGTCTGGCCGTCGTAGGTCTTGCTGGCCGTGACTTTTGTCAAGTTGGCCTTGTTCACTGTGTAGCTGCTGCCCGCCGCATTCAGGGGGTTGTAGTTGGCTGCATCGCCGCCATTGGCGCTTGTGCCCAGCGACAAACCCGTGACCGTGCTCAAGGCGGTGGCTCCGCCGTTGCTGGTGGCGTTGGCACTGCTCAGGTTACTCTCATCGCCATTGCCTGTGACCGTGAAGGTTTCGTTGTTCTGGCCTGTCGCCCTCAGGGTGGCGCCTGCCACCGACTTGCTGCCGTTGTAAACCCTGCTTCCGCTCAGCGTCAGGTTGGCTTTCTGGATGGTCAAGCTGCCGTCGACATAGCTCACCCCATAACCCAGTGCCGAGTAGCCGGTCTGACTGCCTGTAACGACATAACTGCCCGCATTGGTTTTGGAGTCTGCGCCACCGATCTTGAACGTGGTCAGGTCTGCTGCAACCGCTTGATTTCCTGAATCGCCATTGACCAGTGTTCCGTTGGTTACCTCCATGCTGCCCGCAGTGTTCTTCAAGGTGTCACTGGTGACCGCCCGGCCATCGTAGGTCTTGGTCAGACTGGCCTTGACGGTGATGGCGCTGGGCCTTTCCCGGTAGACGGCATAAAGCCCGCTGCCCAAGGTGGCGGTGTAGCGGGTATCGCTTTCATCGCTGTTGTAACGAAAACGTCCGCTGCCCTCACCCACCAGGCGGGTCAGGCCCGCGCTGCCTGAAATGCTCCCGCTGTAGAAAGTGGCGCGACCGCCGTCCACCACGCTGACCGTGACGCCATCACCCACCCGGATGTCTCCGCCCGTGTCGATGCCCGCAGCTGTCGCTTTGCCCGCGTTGAGCACGATGGCGGTGTCGCTGGCCGTCCCGGTGCTGAGGTTGGCCGAAAGCGTGAGATGGCGGTCGGCGGCCAGGTTCAGTGTGCCGCTCGTGAGGGCCATGGCACCCGTGACCTCGAGGTCGCTGGTGTCCCCGGTGATGCTGGCAGACACATGACCCACACCGCTGATGGCATTGGACAAGGTGGTGCTGGCACCGCGCACAACACTCAGGCGGGCGTTGTTGCTCAGTGTCACCGCACCGTCGCCCAGGCTGCCGGTGCTGCCGCCATCACCCATTTGCAGCGTGCCTGCGCTGATGGTGGTGCCACCGCTGTAGGTGTTGTCGCCCGTCAGGGTGGCGGTGCCCGTACCCGCCTGGGTCACGCTGCCGTTGCCGCCGATGACGTTGCCGACAGTGAGCACGTTGTTGCGATTGAAAGTCAGGTTGGCGTTGTTACTCAACGTCACCGCACCGTTGCCCAAGCTGCCGGTGCTGCCGCCATCGCCAATTTGCAGCGTGCCACCGCTGATGTGGGTGGTACCGCTGTAGGTGTTGCTCGCCGACAGGGTGGTGGTGCCCGTGCCCGCCTGGCTCACGCTGCCGCTGCCAGCAATGACCTTGCTGAATGTGAACGCATCGCTGCGGTTGAAGCTCAGGTTGGCGTTGTTGGTGATCGCCGTGCCGTCTGACAAGCTGCCGGTGTTGCCACCATCACCCAATTGCAGCGTCCCCCCCGACACTGTGGTGGGTCCGTTGTAGGTGTTGGCTCCGGTCAGGGTGAGGGTGCCCGCCGTCAGCGTCAGCCCTCCGTTTCCCCCGATCACCCCGCCAAAGCTGCCGCTGGCGTTGGTGACGGTCAGCGTCTGGCTGCCCAGCACCACATCCGTTGTGGCCGAAGATGTGCCCGACAGGGAACTGATGCTGGCCCCACTGGTGGTGCCCGAGATGTCAAAAATCCCCGAGCCGCTCAGGACCACGCCCGAAGAGCTGGCCACAGCGCCCGCACCCGAGAGGGCCAGCGTGCCCGCGCTGATGTGGGTGGCACCAGAGTAGCCGTTGCTGCCCGTCAGGGTGGTGGTGCCCGTGCCCGCCTGGGTCACGCTGCCGTTGCCGCCGATGAGGTTGCCGACGGTGAGGGTGTTGTTTCGATTGAAAACCAGGCTGGCGTTGTTGCTCAGCGTCACCGCCCCGTTGCCCAGGCTGCCGGTACTGCCGCCATCGCCAATTTGCAGCGCGCCTGCGCTGATGGTGGTGGCACCAGAGTAGCCGTTGCTGCCCGTCAGGGTGGTGGTGCCCGTGCCCGCCTGGGTCACGCTGCCGTTGCCGCCGATGACGTTGCCGACGGTGAGAGCGTTGTTTCGGTTGAATACCAGGCTGGAATTACTGCTCAGCGTCACCGTGCCAGCGCCCAGGCTGCCGGCGCTGCCGCCATCGCCAATTTGCAGCCCCCCACCGCTGATGGTGGTGCTGCCGTTGTAGTTGTTGTTGCCCGTGAGGGTGGTGGTACCTGTGCCCGCCTGGGTCACGCTGCCGTTGCCGCCGATCGCGTTGCTGAAAGTGAACGCATCGCTGCGGTTGAAGCTCAGGTTGGCGTCGTTGGTGATCGCCGTACCGTCTGACAAGCTGCCTGTGTTGCCACCATCCCCCAATTGCAGCGAGCCGCCCGTGAGCGTGGTGGGCCCGGTGTAGGTGTTGGCTCCGGTCAGTGTCAGGGTGCCCGCCGTCAGCGTCAGCCCCCCGTTGCCCCCGATCACCCCGCCAAAGCTGCCGCTGGCGTTGGTGACGGTCAGCGTCTGGTTGCCCAGCAACACGTTCGTCGTGGCCGAGGACGTACCCGACAGGGACTTGATGCTGGCCCCGCTGGTGGTGCCCGAAATGTCAAAAATGCCCGAGCCGCTCAAGACCACAGCCGAAGAACTGGCCACAGCACCCGAACCCGAAAGGGCCAGCGTGCCCGCGCTGATGGTGGTGGCACCAGAGTAGCCGTTGTTGCCCGTCAGGGTGGTGGTGCCCGTGCCCGCCTGGGTCACGCTGCCGTTGCCACCGATGGTACTGGACACGGTCAGGTTGTCACTGCGATTGAAAACGAGAATGGCGTTGTTGGTGATCGCGGTGCTGGCCGACAAGTTGCCGTTGCTGCCTCCATCCCCGATTTGCAGGGTGCCTGCGCTGATGGTGGTGGCACCGCTGTAGGTGTGGCTGCCCGTGAGAATGGTGGTACCCGTACCTGCCTGGGTCACACTGCCGTTGCCTGTGATGGCGTTGCTGAAGGTCAGCGCATTGCTGCGGTTGAAGACCCACCCCCCATCATTGGTGATCAACGTGCTCTCCGACAGGCTACCTGTCGTGCCGCCATTGCCGAGTTGCAATGTGCCGTTGGTGTTGGTCGTGGTGGTGCCCGTGTAGGTGTTGGCACCCGTGAGTGTGAGTTGGCCCGCCTCTACAAGCAGATTGCCAGTGCCGCCGATCACGCCGCCAAAGGTGTCGCTGGCATTGCCGTTGGTGATGGTCAGGTTCTTGTCACCCAAAACCACACCGGTCGAGGCCGAAGAAGTGCCTGCCAACGACACGATGTTGGTCCCGTTGGTGGTGCCTGCGATATTGAAAATGCCAGACCCGCTCAGTGTCACCCGCGAAGAACTGGCCACATTGCCTGAACCCGAAAGCAGCAGTGTGCCTTGGCTGATCGTCGTGGCCCCGGTGTAACTGTTGCTGCCCGTCAGGGTGACTGTGTTTGTCCCCACTTTAGACAAGCCACCCGATCCGGAGATGGTGCCGCTGAGGGTGATGTTCCCGCTCCCCCCGATGGCGCTGTTGGAGGCTAGGGTAATGCTTGCGCTGGGCACGCTGACGGCCGCGCCGCTGTTGGTCAAGGCGCCGCTGTTGCTCACGCCTGTGCCATTGAGCGTGAATGCATTGCTCCACCCGCTGACCCCATTGAAGTCCAGCGCGCCCCCGCTGCTGACGCTGACTGCAGCTGTGCTCAGCGCGCTGGCGTTACCCAATTTGAGAGTGCCCGCGATCACCCGCGTGCCAAGGCTGTAGGTGCTGGACGCCGACGGGGTCAGCGTCAGCGTGCCAGAGCCGAGTTTGCTCAGCCCCAGTGCATTGGCGAGGCTGTTGGTGTTTTGTATGCGGGTGGTGTAGGTGAAGTCGCCGGCACTGGTGTCAAGCCCAAGGTACGACCCGGACATGAAACCACCGTCGGCGGTGCCCAGCGCTGCGATGTTGGCGACGTTAAAGGCACTGAATTGAGAGGTCCCTACCCCCAGGCCCAAGGTGGCTCCGTTGGCCACCACGATGTTGCTGGCGGTCCAACTGGTACCCGTGCTGTTGCTGTTGTACAGGGACGCGGGCTTGCTGAAGAGCAGGGTTCCTTCGCTGACCGTGGTCTTGCCGGTGTAGGTGTTGGTGCCCGAAAGCGTGACCTGACCGCTGCCTGACTTTTGTACGGTAACTCCGGCCCCCTTGATGTCGACGAGAAACGTCGTGTCTCCGGTACCGGAGAACTTTACGGGACTGGGACTGGGACTAGTGGCAAAAGTCCAGTATTGCGTAGCAAAGCGATCGAAGACCCAAGTATTCCCCGCCACCGCGTTGTCCAAAGTCACCCCCAGTGACCCCACATTCAACATCCGAGAAGTACTTACATCCCCAAAATAGTTGCTGCCCGGGCCACTGGGCATATTCCGAATGGTGCCTCCGTTCACGTAGATGTAATTCAGGTTGAAATTGAGCTGCCCGAGCGATTCCGTCGGCCCCCAAGACCAACGGTCGCCCACCAGAACCGCACCACTGTTGATGACCAATGAATTGTTACCCGTCTTGTCGGCGCCGGTATAGATGCCCCCTGTCCCGACATTGCCCGCTGTCCCGCTCAGATCGAAGGTGCCGCCGTTGAGGATGGTGTTGCCGGTGTAAATGTTGCGTGCCGCCAGTTTGAGTGCACCCGCCCCGTTCTTGGTGACGGCACCGCGCCCAGAGATCACTCCACTGAGGGTGCCCGTGGCATCCGCATGACTGGGGTTGAAGGTCAGTGTGCCGACCGCTGCGGCACCTGAGGTTGGGCCGATTTGTATGGCACCCGTTCCAGATATCCCACCAGTCCCCTGCGCGTTGAGCGTGATGTTGCCCGAGGCCTGGCTGCGCAGGCTGCCAGTGTTGCCACTGGCCCCGATGGTGATCGAGCCACTGGCGTTGAGCGTGAGTGAGCCAGCGCCTGTCCAGCTCACCGGGGCAGTGACGAAGATGTTGCCCGCCTGGGTGTTGTTGGTCGACGAACCCTGGCTCGTGTTGAGGGCCGTGGTGTCCACCGTCACGCTGGTGCCGCCGTTGAGCACCGGCGTGATGAATCCTGCTGCTGCGCTGTTGATGGTGTAGTCGTAAGGGTCGATCAGCCACAGTCCGCCCTCACCCTTGGGTGCTGCCGCGTCGACCACCACCCCGTCGAGCTTGATCTGGCTGCCCGAGGTCTCGATCTGCCCGCCATTGCCCCCGTTGGGGCCGCCCTTGGCCAGCAAGGTGCCTTGTGCGGTGGTGACGGTGCCGTCCTTGTGCGCGTCCGACCAGAGCACGATCGTGCCGCCATGACCCTGGTCTGTGGCGCTGGCGTCGATGCGGGCGCCGGGCGCCATGGTCACTTTGTCGGCCTGCTCCAGCGGGTTGGGCAGGCCCTTGCCGCCTTGCCAGTCGCCACCCACGCGCACGGTGCCGCCACCCATGGCGCCACGGGCGTCGAGTATGGCGGTTTCCGTCAAGGTGATGTCGCGCCCGGTCACCGTGATGTCGCCGCCTTGGCTCTGGGCGCTGCTGGCGTCGAGGGTGCCGCTGTGGTGCACCGAGCTGCTGCCGGCGAGCACGATGCGCCCACCCTGCATCTGCAGCCCGGTGGCTTCAATGGTGCCGCTGTTCCTGACCACGCCGCCCACCAGCAGGTCCAGCGACTGGGCGCTGACGATGACCAGTCCACCCGGAGCCTGCACGACCATGCGGTTGTCCACCAGGGTCTGGATCTGGCTGGGGGTCACGCGGATGCTGGTGAGCCGGTTGTTGCGGTCAAAGCGCAGGTCCACCGCCTCGCCCGCGGCCAGGGCCACGGTGCCCATTTGCGCGATCACCGCGCCCTGGTTGCGCACTTCGGGCGCGAGCAGGGCGATGTAACCGCCCAGGGCCGCTTTGAGCTCGCCCTCGTTCACCACCTTGCCGCTGCTGCCTTTGCGCTCCAGCTGTAACTTTCCGGCCATGAAGTCGGCATCGCCAATGCCGTGCGTGGTGGCGATCAGCCCGCCCACATCGACCCGGGCGCTGGGCCCAAAGTACACCCCCTGAGGGTTGGTGAGGACGACCTGGCCATTGGCGCTGATGCGCCCAAAGATCTGGCTCGGGTCGCTGCTGAGCACACGGTTGAGCGCCATGCTGCTGGCACCGGGCTGGTTGAAATGCACCTGGGCGTTGCTGCCGACGTCAAAGCTCTGCCAGTTGATCGCTGCGCGGTCGGTGCCTTGGTCAATGACGAGCTTGGTCCCGTGCTGGCGGATGTTGGCCTGGCCCGCACTGACCTGGCCGCCCGTGGGCAGGGTGTTGGGCGGGGGTGCCGTTTGGGCCAAGGCGCTCAGACCCCAGGCGCCGCCGAGCACCACCGCCAGCACGGCACCGAGCCGCACAGCTGAGGCGGGCGCTCCCTGGCCGCTGACGGTTTCAGCTGCGGCGATGTACACCTGTCGGTGCCGGTTCCAGACGCTGCGGAAGGTCTTGTTCATGAACGTCTGTGGTGGGCTCAGAAGCCCAGGGTGGCGCTCAGCCACAGGCGGTTGAGGGTCAGGGTGCCGTCGCTGTCTGTGCCTGTGGAGGTGGGCTGGGGGTTCGCGCCCTGTCGTCGCGACCATGTGAGCCGTGTTTCAAGGCCGCCAGGGCCGCGCCAGATGGCGCTGAGTCCGTGGCCCGCGAGGTGCAGGTTTTTGCGGTTTTCGGCGGAAAGTGCCGGCAGGGTCACCGCACGCCCCGTGTCTGTGAATGCGCTGAAGGTGGTGCTTGCAAAAGGGCTCCAGCGCCATTCGAGTGTGAGCAGATGCCCTCGGTCGCCGGACAGTTCGCTGGCAGGGTAAGCCCGCACGCTTTGGGCGCCACCCAGGTACAGCTTTTCGGAGGAGTCGAGCACCCGATTGGCCCATTGGCCGCTGAAGTTGGCCATCAGGGCGTGCCTGGCGCCCAGGCTTTGCTGCCTGCTCAGACTGAGGTTGACTTTCTGGTAACGGCGATCGATGGTGTTGATCAGGTTGTGGGCCTGGAGGTCCGTCAGCTGCCCCCACAGCATCTGCAGCGAAGCGTGGGTGCTGCCGCCCGCACCGAAAGCATCGAAGGCATTGCCCGCCAAGCCCAGGCGCAAGCTGTTGGTGGCGTAATCGGAGCGCACCGCGCTGTCCTGGGTGAAGAAGGTCTTGTTTTCCAGCGTGCCAGACAGAAAGAGATTGCGATCGCGTGTGCGCAGCAAGGGGTACGTCATGTCCATCCCCAGGCTGCCCGAGCTGCCCTGAATGGGGGTGGTGCTGTTGTGACCGGGGCCGTCGATGACCTTGTAGGTCATGAACGTGCGGCTCACCCCTGCACGCAGCCCATGGTGGTTGGCGGGCACGGTCAAAGCCACCCTTGCGTACTCGCTGCCAGCACTGCGCAGCAGGTTCAGGCTGAGCACTTCGCCGCGAAGCCCTGGGCTGTTGATGTTGAGGTTGGCCAATGTGCGCCGACTGCCCGTGGAGCGGGCGCCCGCGTTGTCCATGGAGACATCGCCCTGCACGCCGGCCTCGTCCGATGCATGGAGCACCAGATCGGATTCCCCGTCACGGGCCCCTGGTGCCTGGGTTCCTGTCACCCGCACACCGGGCAGGTCGTTGGCCAGCAACAAGGCCCGGTCGATGGCCGACGAGCGGATCAGCTGCTGGGGTGCCTGATGGGCATAGAAATAGGCCTCAATTTCCGAAGGCATGACGCGCTCGGGAAGCTTGCCTTCGAAACGGACGCCGCCAAAGCGGGCCTCCATGATCTGAAAGAGCACCACGCCGGAGCTGATGTCCTGCTCGGGCAAGAGCACGCGCACGGTCCAGCCAGCTTCGCGGTAAGCCGCCGCCACGGCGTTGGCTGCACGCTGTAACCCTGCAAAGTCGAGGAACTGGTCACTGAAACCGCTCAGCGTCTTGGCCAACGCTGCAGAGCTCAGCAATGAATTGCCGGTGAATTGGAACGAACGCACGTAAGCGCTGGCACCCATCGGCGCGGCTGAGCCAGCCGATGGCAGTTTGTCCGTGCTTTTTGCGGGTGCCGCCGGCATGGACAGCGGGCGGTTTTGCTCCATCTGCTGCCGGATGCTGCCGGCATCGGGCAAGGATTGCGCCGAACAGCAATGGAGCAGTGCAAAAAACAACAATAATGCCTTTATATTCTTGAGCACCATTGAGTGATTTTTGAGTTGATTATGATTTTCGGTGGCTGCGCTGCCCCATGACTTATTGATCGCTCTCAAAGGCCGTCAATATCGATGCTGACTTGCATTTCGCAGGCTTGGCCAGAGGCCGGATCATCATCGCGTATACACTGCAATGAATATCCATATTTGAATGGCGCCGCTGTACCGATATCAATAGAAATAATCAGTGCATTCGGCCGTACAGGTAGGCGTCAATCACCGGTGCGCTGATGGTGTAAGGCAACATCCGGATGTTCGGGCTGAACGTGTCTATCGTTTCCCGGCTCAGAACCTGGGAGTTGTAAATCAGGATTTCATGGTCCAGAGAAAGGACGTTGATGAATTCACGGTATGCATGGTTGTCTTCGTAGCGTCTTGCGTCCCAAAATACGCTGTCGACGCGGTCTTTGAGTCGGATGATCTGAAAAATGTCAGAGATGATGTGAATCGAAATGCGTGGCGCAATCAGAAAATCGCTGTCCAAATCAGCAACCTTATCACCCACGATGCAAATGCATTTCTTTTCATTCTCCGGGTTTAATTCCAGCCCTTTGTTTTTGCAATAGGTTTCAAGAGACTCGGTATATATTCTCCGGTGCCCTCCCTCCGTCTTGATGGCCTCCAAAACCCCGTTTTCGACCATCCTTTGAACAGTTCCGACAGACAGCCCGAGGTATTTGCTCACCTCTTGTGTGGTCAAGAATCTTTTATTTCCTGTTTTCATGTCAATGACTCCGTAATGTCCCTGAATCTTCAGTATGTGAGGAAAGAAAGTTGCCGATAACCGAACTGCCTGTTGGCCACTTTGATTGCATTGGATCAGCAAAATCGACCATTGCGACGGATGTGTCGGATGACTTAATGATTCTTAATGTTTGGCAGGCAAGGAGGTGGCGTGACGCGCCATGACCTGTGAAGGCCAGATGCGGTGGCCCCGGACCGACGGCAGCCACTGTGTTGGCGGGGTCCCTAGAATCGACCCATGCTCAAGTACCTCACCATCCCCGTCACCGCTTTCCAGCAAAACTGCTCGCTCGTCTGGGACGACCAGACGATGCAAGCGGCTGTCATCGATCCGGGCGGCGACCTCGATGTCCTGCTCGACGCGGTCCAGAAGCTGGGTCTAAAACTCGAGCAGGTGTGGGTGACGCATGGCCATCTGGACCATTGCAGCGGCGCGGCCGACCTGGCTGAGCAGCTGGGGCTGCCCATCGTTGGTCCGCACCGGGGCGACCAGTTCTGGATCGATGGTTTGCCGATGGCAGCGATGAACTACGGCTTTCCCCCGGCGCGGCCCTTCACGCCCACACGCTGGCTCGAAGACGGCGACACCGTCATGCTGGGCAGCCACACGCTGGATGTGCGCCACTGCCCGGGCCACACACCGGGCCATGTGGTGTTCCATTCGCCCGAGATCCAGCGGGCGTTTGTGGGGGATGTGCTGTTTGCCGGCAGCATCGGGCGCACCGACTTTCCGCAAGGCAACCACGAAGACCTGCTGCGCAGCATCCGTGAACGGCTGTGGCCCATGGGCAACGAGACGGTGTTCATTCCGGGCCACGGACCCGAGAGCACTTTTGGTCGCGAGCGGCGCAGCAACCCTTATGTGCGCGACATGTGATCAGCCTTGCCGGCGCGCCTCTTCGTAGAGGTGGCGCACCTTGGGCAGGTTGGCTTCGAGTTCCTGGATGCGGTTGGCCCCGCTGGGATGGGTGGACAGAAAGCCCGGACCGCCGCTGCCGCCGGCGGCCAGCATCTTTTTCCACAACTCCACGCTGGCTTCAGGTCGATAGCCGCCTCGTGCGGCGATCTCCAGGCCGACCAGATCGGCATCGGTTTCATCGTCGCGGCTGTATTTGAGCGTGAGCAGCTGGGTGCCCAGGTCGGCGGCCACATTGCCCAGCTGGCCCAGGCCCAACAGTTGGGAGGCCACCGAAAGCCCCAGGCTGGTGACCTGGCTCTTGGCCAGTCGTTCCCGTGCGTGTTCGCGCAGGGCATGGGCCATTTCGTGGCCCATGATCATGGCGATCTGGTCGTCGTCGAGCTGGAGCTGGTCGATGATGCCGGTGTAGAAGGCGATCTTGCCGCCGGGCATGCACCAGGCGTTGAGCTGTTTGCTGCCGATCAGGTTGATTTGCCACTTCCAGTCGCGCGAGCGCGGGTTCCACTGTGCGGTGTGCGGGATGAGCTTGCGGGCGATGGTGTGCAGCCGCACCAGCTGGGGGTGGCCGTCAGGTGCCAGGGCGCCCTTGGCCTTTGCCTCGGCCAGCACCTGGCTGTATTGCTGGCGGGCCGAGTTCTCGAGGGTTTCGGCCGGCACCAGTTTGCGCACACCCGAGGACGAACCCACATCGACCTGTGCCATGGCCGGCATTGCCGCTGCCGCGCCCGCGGCAAGCAGAAAGCCGCGCCGAGCTTGCCAGCGGTGGTCGGCCATCGGCGTTTCGGATGAGGACTTGAGTTCGCAAAGCCAGCACATGGCGCAAATCATAAAACCTTGGGGGCCCAACCCGCGGATGTCCCGCGCTCGCGCCGATAATCTGCCCATGTCTGACAGCCCCAACCTTTCTGTGGCCCCCGCCAGAAGCTGGCGCGAGGCGCTGGCCCTTTACCTGCAGCCAGCCAGCCTGCGCATGCTGGTCCTGGGTTTTTCGGCAGGGCTGCCGCTGCTGTTGGTGCTGGGCACCTTGAGTTTTCGGCTGCGCGAGGCGGGCATCGACCGCAGCACCATCGGCTACCTGAGCTGGGTGGGGCTGGCCTACGGCTTCAAGTGGATCTGGGCGCCGTTGGTCGACCGCATGCCCCTGCCCTGGCTGACCGCAGGTCTGGGGCGGCGGCGCAGCTGGCTGTTGTTGGCGCAATTGGTCATCGCCTTGGGGCTGGTGGGCATGGCGCTCAACGATCCGGCGCAGATGCTGGCACCGCTGGTGTGGTGTGCGCTGGCGGTGGCCTTTGGTTCGGCCACCCAGGACATCGCGCTCGATGCCTTCCGCATCGAATCGGCAGGTGCGGATGCTCAGGCCGCGCTCGCGGCCAGCTACCAGACCGGTTACCGACTGGCGATGATCTGGGCTGGCGCGGGGGTGCTCTGGATTGCGGCCCGTGCGCAAGGCGCCGAGACGGCGGGCTATGCCCACGCCGCCTGGCAAACCGCCTACCTGGTCATGGCCCTGAGCGTCTTGCCAGGCATGCTCATGGTGCTGTTCTCTCCGGAGCCGGCACCCCAGCCGCTGCAGCCTGCCCGCAGCGTAGGCGAGTGGCTGCGCGGCGCCCTGTTTGAGCCGTTTGCCGACTTCTGGCGCCGCTACCGCTGGCAGGCGGTGTTGGTGCTGGCGTTGATCGCCGTCTACCGCATCAGCGACGTGGTCAT
>JACCDV011073923.1_pt1 | contig 28446 bp, 27 predicted proteins | sample 7446131 | NCBI WGS metagenome assembly JACCDV01 (sample SAMN15323448, study PRJNA562643) | freshwater metagenome | isolation source: river surface water | place: USA:Blue River Watershed | collected 2017-08-17 | reverse complement strand
GTCTTGCATCATTCTATCCTCGCGCGTAATCATCTTGGATACGGATAATATCTTCCTCGGTGAGAGTTTCACCACAGGCTACTTCGATAAAAGCTAAGGGAATCTTGCCGGTATTGCCAATGCGGTGCACGGCCCCTAAAGGCACATCCACCACCGAGCCGGGACTCACGGGGATATCCTTACCATCAACCACCGCCAACCCCTCCCCATGAACAATAATCCATTTCTCCGAACGATGTTCATGCTTCTGTAAGGACAAGCGTCCGCCGGGATTAACCTCAACGCGCTTAATCCAAACACCATTTTCCTGATAAAACTTCTCATAATGGCCCCAAGGCCTGGTGGATGATTCAATAGACATAATTAATGGTAAACATATAAAGAGGTTAAATAAATTTTCTTAAAAACTAGCAACCCATGAAAAACAATAAAACAAAAAGAAAACCAACAGTATTGCCAAACCCAAGCTTTAGAATATACGCTATTGCTTAACATATGTCTAAATATCTTTATGATACAAAGCGTTGAAATAAAAATTACCCAAGGCGCTAAGAATATAAAAAAACGGCCATTAAGTTCAATTAACCCCGTTGACGGAACAAATAATTCCCTTGCCTTTAACAAACATAAAACAAATGCCGCATAAAAACTAACCCCAAGCATTACCCAAAGAACAATATTATTAAGAAAATACGCTTTAAAATCCTTAAACTTAAAAACAACAAATATAATAACAGAAATTACTAAGAATAATAACCAATCTAATCCAAAAACCTCATCCCATAAATTAGCCATATTAAACACCTTGTATGGAAAGCTATACTGCATACATGCCGTAACGCCCGCGTAATAAACAGCAGCCATTAATGGTAAGATTGTAATAAAGAATTGCTGCTTAAAAGACCGCACCCCCTGCCAATACAAAACAATCCCCACAATTAAAATAAGACCTGTTGCTGTTGAAAGAGTTAGGGCGATTAAGGCGTGTACAAACGCAAGGCAATAAATCAACCTGCCCTTATTTTCCCTCGCCTCTTGCCATTTAAACAAGAAGATAATCTGCAGCACTCCCCACAAGAAATACATTGCATACGGCCTAGCCTCTACCCAATGCGTTAAAAGCATATAATTAGATAGCGCTATAACCATTGACAATAATGCTGCCATTAACGAAAATCGAGTAAAGAAAAAATAAAATATAAGAACAAGGGATGCCGAAATACACAGGTTAGGCAAAATCCTGATGAAAATCTGGGAGCGGTCATCTAAATACCGACCTGATGTAGTCCCCTCCCATTGCGCAGGCATTTGATAATTAAAAACCCCAAGAATAAGTTTCTGCAACAAGTAAAACAGCGGCGCATTACCCCCCTCTTCAATAAAACCACTCGCAATTTGAAGATATGACGCTTGACGAATCGTCTTATCCTGCGTGTAAAGCTCATCGTTCCATAACGCTTTGTGCAGCGATAATTGCTGCCCAAAAATAAACAGAGAGAAGAATAAGACAATAAGAGCTGATCTTAGAAACATATTAAATTAGGCTCCTGTGTTAAGGGCGCCGCCTCTTCGTTATGTATTCGTTTTTGCAGAAACAGGCTTAAACGCATCGCTTCAAACTGCATTGATCTTAAGTAATCAGGAAGTTTCTCTGCCCCGCCAATACAATTAATAACAATAGGAACATAAATCCGTTTAGAAGAAATAATAGTTTCGAAACTATACTTAAAATCCAGCATCAACGAGTTTTGTAATAATTTAAAACTTTCCGTATATAAACCTTGCCGATAATAAATAACCCCCAAATTAGAAAAAGAAGGGGCAAATGCATGATTACGTTCAAGGGCCGTTTTATAATAAGAAGCGGCGGCTTCGTATTTACCTTTCTTAAACGCTACATAACCCAAAAGGCCATAAATCTCAGGGTATTTCTCCCCCATTAATTTCTCAACACGAGCAAAATAAATATCATAAAGTTTAATGAAATTTAATGATGAGTCTTGGCAAAGATGCTTAAAGGTTTCTGGACGCAACCTATCTAATGCGGTTCGTTCCACAACACCCCATTCACTAAAGATCCATTTGCCAAGAACAATGAAAACAAAAGAAATAAACAGGGAAATAAATAAATGAAGTGCGGTATGACTAATTTTTGTGTGCACGTTATTTAAAAAAACCTTTTAGAATTTTCTCTAATTTAACAAAATCGTTAGTCCGATGCGCTGATGAGACAAAGAATGCTTCCAAATCTGCTGGCGGCCAATACACCCCATTGTTTAATAAATAATGAAAAAGTTTACTGTAAATCTCATCTGATGCAGCTGCCCTGGCTTGCGCATAATTATTTACACACTCACGGCTAAAACGAATACTAATCATCCCCTTATAATTAACCAAATGAACTGGAAACGAACCTTGCTTAAAATAAGCATTCATATTATTTACAAAATTATCAGCTAAGAATGCAATATCTTTATAAAACGATGCATTTAAATTCTTGAGCGTAGCTAAGCCTGCCGCCATTACAACTGGAGTCCCAGAAAAAGTCCCCGCTTGATACACCCCACCTAATGGAGCTAACTGACGCATTATGTCCCTCCTGCCGCCATAGGCGCCAACAGGAAATCCACCACCAATAATCTTCCCCATACAGGTCATATCAGGAATAATACCCAAATCAGCTTGGACGCAGCCTAAATTAGTACGAAACCCCGTCATCACTTCATCATATATAAGAACAATGCCGTATTTCTTAGTTAATTCACGCAACACTTTTAAAAATGATTTATCAGGCAGAATAACCCCCATATTACCTGCCACAGGCTCAAGAATTACACAGGCAATATCCTTAGCATAACGCTCGATAATAATACCTAACTCTTGAATATCATTATAAGGAATACTTAAGGTATCCTGTATATGCGCACTCGGCACACCTTGACTTGAAGAAGCAGCTAAAGAAGAAACCCCCGACCCAGCCGTTGCGAGAAGATCATCACAATGCCCATGATAACAACCATCAAACTTTAAAATCTTATTACGCTTAGTAAATCCACGAGCTAAACGAACAGCACTCATTGTCGCTTCTGTTCCTGAGTTTACAAATCGCACCATATCAACCGATGGTACATGTTTAGTGATAAATTTAGCTATCTCAAGTTCAGGTTTCGTTGTTGCCCCAAAACTTACCCCACATTTAATAGATTTTCGTATGGCCGTAAGGACATCTTGATGAGCATGTCCCAAAATTAAAGACCCCCAAGAAAGACAATAATCCGTATAAGAATTGGCATCAACATCAAATAATTTAGAACCCTTGCCATGAGACATCACCAAGGGTTCTCCACCAACAGATTTAAAAGCGCGCACAGGGCTATTAACCCCTCCCACCATAACTAATTTAGAATCACAAAAAATCTTCTTAGAGTTTGTTTTTTTCAAAATAATCTTGCCCCCAATAATTTGTTAGTAGACAACGGTTCAAACGCAGCGGGATCATTGAATTGAAGAACCGCTTGTTTAAAATAAAGCAACATCTGTTCATTGTCCTTCAATTGATAAAAACATAAAATCAATAAACGATAAATAGCACGGTACTGATCAACCAACCGCTGTTGATTCTCCTCAACAATATTTGAGCTAGAGGTAATAATATCTAAATAAACCTTTGATCCAATTAGAAAAGAAGACATTTGAGACAGATTAGCTTCCAAGGCCGCCTTAAGCACCTTTACAGCAAAAACATAGTCACCCTTCATATAACTTACAAGGCCTAAATTATAATAGGCCGCCGGCAGCGGAATCTTTAAATCAACCGCCTTCTTAAACGAAAGCCCTGCCCCATCTAAATCATTAAGGTAAAAATCACAATACCCTAACATCATATGTGCTTCGGCCAAATCAGGCTTATATTGAATTAATTTATGATAATACACCCGATATTTCTCTAGGCGTATCTTATCCACCGGATCTAGCCCTTTTTCTACACTATAAAGATACGTATATTCATGCGGATAAAAATGATTCAAATTGCGCAGTTTAGCTTTTTTATACTCCCCACTCAATACAAATACCGCCCCAAAAACAAGAAGCATACTTGCAACAATCAAAGTAATCTTTAAGAAATTCACCTAAAACACCTATTTAGAATTAAGTTAAAAAAACCATAATGACAACGCATAACGAAAATAAGCATATAATAATAAACTTATTAATATCACCATTACATTAAACCTTAAAAAGGGCTTAAGCTTAAGCGCTTTATAAATATCCATAAGAAATACCGGCAACGCAATAACACCCGCCACTGTTAGGAACAAGAAATACCTATGAGGTATTAACATGCCTGCGTGGTCAAGACTCTCTTTTGCTTTAAAAGCCGCCATCATCATCAAGGACATGACAAACATTAGGCCTAAGAAAACAAGCAAGATTTTACCTTTCCAAGAATATTGCGGAACAAACAATTTAACGGAATTGCTTTTATCTTGAAAATAAGCCAACAACAAAACCAATCCATAAAAAAGCACAATAACAAACCATTCCCAAGGAAAACAATTATCAAGAAGTATTAGCGGGCCTGATTGAAACCAAGTCCCTCTTCCAGGGGTATACGAATGCAGGAAATAGAATAATGATATAACTATAGGAATGAAGGTTAGAAAAACATATTCTTTTACTTTACGCACCTTTAAAAACCAAATAGATGCCGAAATAAGCGTGATTTGAATTAAACTCCACAAACTCAACATCGACAATAGCGTGTGAATAATAACTAGCGCACGCATAAACCTTGATGAACCATCTTGTTTAGATAGAAAATAATAAAAACACAAACCTTGCGCTGTTGTTAATAACATCCATAAGGCATACGGCCGCGCTTCAGCCCAATAATGCCACAGGCCAATTGATGGGGAAAGAAAAATCACAGCCAAAGCAACAAACCCGCCCAGCAAGGCATACTGCTGACAGCAAAAATAAAAGATAAGAACAAAACATAAAGACATGCAGATGTTAGGCACAATACGCATAATCATCAACGCCTCAGCATCCCCTTGCCCATCGCCTAAATGTTCGGACAATCTAAAATCATAAATAGAAGATGTTGCTTTTTGAAGCAGGGAGAATAACGGGTAATTTTGAGGGTCATTAACAGGAAAGAACAACAGATTTGTCGCGCTGTATTTTTCTATATGATAACGTTGCGCATAAATTTCATCACCCCAAAGCGGTTTGCGCTCAGCAAGAAAAAAACCAACCTTCAATAAAAACAGAAATAAAATAACAGAAATAACGCGCAGGAAGAAATTTGACTGCAATATTTTTACTAAATTCATCATCTTATAAATAAAAATCTTACGCGTTAAGCCAGGTTAAGATATTCTTAGCATGATAGGAAATAATAATATCAGCCCCGGCCCGCTTCATTGATGTTACCGTTTCTAACACAATGGCCTTTTCGTTCACCCAACCATTGGCTGCAGCAGCCTTGACCATACTGTACTCGCCGCTGACATTATAAGCCACAATGGGCACTTCTAATTCACGGCGCAATGAGGACACAATATCTAAATATGCTAAGGCAGGCTTTACCATCACCATGTCTGCCCCTTCTTCTACATCTCGACGAGCTTCCTTGAGTGCTTCCCGGCTATTGGCATAATCCATTTGATAGGTTTTACGATCCCCAAATTCCGGGGCACAATGGGCTGCGTCACGAAAAGGCCCGTAATACGCAGACGCATACTTGACCGCATAGGACATAATTGCCGTATCTTTAAAATTATTCTTACTTAATTCACTGCGGATAGCGGCTACCCGAAAATCCATCATATCGGACGGCGCCACCATATCAGCCCCGGCCTGCGCATGACTTACAGCCATCTTGGCTAATACAGGCAAGGTCTTATCATTATCAATCTGCCCATCCTTAATCAAGCCGCAATGCCCATGTGAGGTATATGCGCATAAGCATACGTCGGTAACTATAAAAAATTGCGGAAAATTCTTCTTAATAGCCTTAATAGCGGTAATGACAGGATTGCTTGGCGCATGGGCATATTTACCCGTCGTATCTTTATGGCTGGAAATTCCAAATAAGATCCCGCCCCGGCCACCAAGCTGAATATAGCTTTCAACTTCTTTAAGCAATAAATCAACACTAAAGCGGTAAATGCCCGGCATGGAGGGAATAGACTCCTTCTTATTGCGGCCAGGCACGACAAAAAATGGCTGTAGGAGATCATCAGCGGTCAATTGTGTTTCCCGCACCAACCCCCTGACAGCAGCATTTGCTCTTAATCGACGGTAACGCTGTGGCATAATTGATAACCTTTACTTTCAAGTTCTTTAGCCGTTACTGGCCCCTTAGCAATAATGCGCCAAGATTTTGGTATTGTACCATAATCGTTTAAGAAATTCTTCACCGTTGATGGGCTTGTAAAAATCACCCCATCAATGGGTAGGACGGGTAAATCGCGCTTAGGCGGCTTGCTATTCTCATAAATAGCCAGCTCTGCTACCAAGGCTCCCTTATTGGTTAAGGCATCCTTTAAAAATGGATTAGGCAAATTAGAGCGAGGAAAGAGGATACGTTTCTCATCCACGTCAATTAAACTGGTAATTGCTTCATAAAGCCCTTGGGCTGTTTCATCTTGAGCCACAATAAATGGCTTAATGCCGAATTGCTCCAGGGATTCTTGGGTGTGTTTACCGATTACAGCAAAATATTTTTGACTAAAATTGACCGAAGGTTTAATGCTTAATAAGGCCTCGATAAAATAGTCAACCGCATAGGTGCTGGTGCATATAATTAAATCAGCCCCCTCAAAATCTTGCCATAATTTTTTCTTTTGGGCCTCATTTAAGGCAACAGGTTTTATCTCAATCATGGGGAAATGAATAATACGCCCCAAATGCTGATAAACTGCTGGATGTGTACCGCAATGCAGAAATCTCAACTGTTTTCTGGGACGATATAAATCAATCGATTTTCCAGCGATAATTAAGGCTGGCGGCTTTAAATGAGCCGTTGCCGCTATTTCCTCAATTTCACCTAAGGTTGATTGAATGATCCGCTCGTCAGGACGGGTGCCGTTAGCAATAATCATCATTGGTAAATCAGCAGGCCTATTTGTCTTAAGAAGTGCTTCTACAATAAATTTTAATTTGCTTAAGCCCATTAAGAAAACAACCGTATCTGCATCGGGAATCTTGATGGGATTGGGTTTATCCTTAGTTTCACATTCATCATGGCCGCTGACAAAGGCTACTGAAGATGAAATCCCCCGCGCAGTTAAAGGCAATCCTAAAACAGATGGAATACCCGTTGCTGAAGAAACACCTGGCACAACATCAACGTCAATATGATAATCCCGCAAATAACTTATCTCTTCCGCCCCGCGCCCAAAGATTAGGGGATCCCCGCCTTTTAAACGCACCACCCGTTTTCCAGCCAAAGCCTTAGCTTTAAGCAAACGCGATAATTCCCCTTGAGGCATGGAATGCTCACCCTTACGTTTACCTACATAAATATGTTCAGCATGAGGCGCATAAGCTAATAATTGCTTATCAGCCAAATAATCATAAAAAACACAGTCAGCCGCCTCTAAAGCCTTAATGCCTTTAACTGTAATCAACTCAGGATCACCAGGGCCAGCCCCAACTAAGCTTACCTTGCCATACGAGCGACGAGCATCAATAGATTTAACTCGTTCTGCTAAATCAACATCTTCACTGCGGCCAACAATAGCTAACTGCCCTTGTAAGGCCATGCCTTCCCAAGGAAGAATATCCTTTATTTCATGCGCTAAACCTAAACGCTTTAAGGCACACGCAGCAATGATCGCCCCATCAATCTTACCCGCCTTAATTAATTCAATCCGTTCACCAATAGTGCCTCGGATATCAACGATTTGCAGATCAGGACGCATTTTTAAAACCTGCGTTTGACGCAACAGCGAGCTCGTTCCTACCTTAGCCCCATTAGGCAAATCAACCCAATGACATCGCCCCACCCAAGCATCCTTATCATCTAACCCTTGGGTTAAGGCAAAAATAGACAAGCCAGCAACAAGCGTTTTTGGCAAATCCTTAGCGCTATGAATAGCAATATCAATTTCACCCTTTAATAACGCCTCATCAAGAGTGTCCGTAAAGAAATTATCACCTGGATTAGCTGTTAATGAGGTGGTTTTATCACGATCGCCGGCAGTTGTAAATCTGATAAGTTCAGCGTCAAGCTCCTGGCCTTTATTTCTTAATAAACCAAGCACTTCTTCGACTTGAACCAGACCCAAGGGCGAGGAGCGCGAACCAACTTTTAGGTGGAATTTCATGGGAGATATTATACAACAAAGAGGCTATTTATTAATCAATTCTTTAATTGCAGGCAAGGCTTTAATCGCAGCTTCTTCTCCTCGCTTTATTAATTCATTAACCCGATACAATTCAAACCAATTAATCCCCTTTAGATCGGGATGAATCAACACATCAGCCTGTTTACCACTTTGCTCAGCTAAGATATATTCAGAAGCCTGCAAGGTACGCACCACAATATCAGCTACATTCGGGTTAAAAGCAGAAGCCAACGACCGAAAAAAACGAAAACCAACATATTTAAAAGGATGCTTATTAAAAGGGATCTTTAATTGATCTTTAATGATTTGTTTTTCTAAACTATGCCCCCAGGAAACCTCGCTGGGCGATTGCAACACATTAACAGCGATAATCTTTTTAATACCCATATCAACTAAGACATTGGTCGGCAGTGGATTTAAAACCCCCCCATCAATAATCATTTGGTCTGCCTGCATGATCGGACGGATAACACCAGGAATAGCAATACTCTTGCTAATAGCATCAATTAAAAGCCCATCATCAATAACAATATCTTCCCGATGATATAAATCGTAAGCGGTAATTCTTAATGGTATTTTTGTTTGCAAGAAAGTAGTGTCATTAATCTTACCCCTTAACCATTTCTTGATAGCCTTGCCGCCAATTAACCCCGCAAATAATTGCCAATTCATATCAAAGAGCTTGCCCATCCCCTTCAAATCTTCAAATTCTCGGCCATATTTCTCTAATTCATCAGCACTCTTGCCTGTCGCCCAAATACCGCCAATAAGCGCTCCCATGCTTGACCCAGCCACTACATCAATCGGTATCCCTTCACGCTCTAATACACGAATAATCCCAATATGCGCCATTCCTAATGCAGCACCTCCCCCTAAAACAAGCCCAACCAAAACACCGCTTATTTGACGGGAAAGCCGGCGAATTGTCCTTGCATACTCACTGCTCGGGTCAACTTCAATAATAGAGAAATTCTCTGTCACCGGACGAAAGACAAATTCTTTAGGCGTTAAATGCGGCAAAACCAGAAAAACATCATAATTAAGAATATGCTTAATTTCTTCATGGGTTAAATGATGCTGCACATCAACACCACTGATGATAACCTGAACACGATCAGCATGAAAACGTTCCTTTAATTGCTCGCCAAGCCGATCAATCACATGACGGGTAGTTGCCAAATCCCCTTCACGATCAATAGAAACCAAATGGATAATATCTGATTGTGTTAACGTTTTCATCACCACATCATCCATTTCATTAGGCAAATCCAAGACGATGTAAGAATAATCATTAACCGGGGCACTAACAAATTGGCTTATCTTACCTAAAATAGAACTATTGCTTGAGTCAAATTTTACAGTCAAAACATCCACCGCAAGGCTGCTACGGATAATCGATTGAATAATCTGCTGGTGATCATGCACAATATCAGCCAAATTAATACAACGATCAGCCTGATCGGAAGAAAGACTTAAAAGCAACACCTTCTTGTTTGTTTGTGCTTTTAGACTCAAGGCTAAATTAGCCGCGTAGGTGGATGAACCTGACCCCTTAACCGGGGAATACACGGCAATAATTGTACTTTCCTGAGAACTCCTAACCCCTGTCACATGACTGCGAATACGGCGAGATAAACTTTGACTTAATGTAACAGCAAGCTTTGGCGTTGCTTTTAATAAGGCATCAAAATCATCCTTATTAATACGCAAAACAACCGAATCGTTAATTGCTTCGTATGAATGCGAATGACTTTCACCAGTTAATGCAGAAATAATTCCAAACGGCATGCCGCGCAAAATAAAATCAATTTCATCTTTTTGCCCGGTAGAGGATAAGGCGTAGGAATAGACACGGCCTGAAACAACCGCATAAAAAGCATCCGCAGGCGCCCCCTGCTTACAAATAATATCCCCCTTACTGTACTCAACCAACTCAGAACGACGGGATATCCGGTTTAATTCAAACCAATTTAAGCCCTGAAAAATAGGGATCTGCTTTAATATATTTAATTTATTAAAAAAAGGTATCGGGGCCATGGAGTTATTTTATAATTTCATTCTCCATCCATTCATATTCCTTACCCAAAATCTTCTTAGCCACCTTTAAATGATTTTTATCATTATTATCGGCACTTTCAGCAAAACAAATTTCAATCCGTTTGATAGAATCAACACAAAACGCATTGGCTAAATCAACAGCATTAGCTTGACCATTCTTAACCAACATGGCGGCATAGGTACAGGTAGATGAAATAGCAAACAACTCCGTACCTATATCAACAATACGATTAAGGATGCTTTGCTTGCTTTCCAATTTTTGTTGATACTTGGTCATCTGGTGGAATATTTCACGTGCTAAACGCTTACTTGCTGATTGCACATAAATCATATGCGCATCCAACGGCTTAGGCAAATTAGCAATATTACTGCCCGCAAAAGATGGCAGCCATAATTTAGGATACCAGGTTGCATAGAAACCCATCATCTTAAGCGCTGCCGCTAACTTAACAGGTAACGGCGTCTTACCGCTTAATAATGGTTTAATCTTGGATAAATGCGGATCTAACGCTTCGCGGGCGATGAATAAATGCATAATCTCATCCGTCCCTTCGATAATGCGGTTGATACGCACATCGCGCAATACCCGCTCTACCGGCCAATAATCCACGCCACGCTTAGCCAAGGAAGATGCCGTTTCATACCCTTGACCACCACGGATTTGTAAGGTCTCATCAACAATTTTCCATGATACAAAGGTACAAAAATATTTAGCAATAGCTGCTTCCAAACGGATATCGCGTTTTGGATCATCCGCCATCGCTGAGGTTAACCAGGTCACCGCATCAATCGCAAAAGCATGGCCTGCAATGTAGGATAATTTTAAGGCAATGGCTTCATGTTCACCAATAGCCGAACCCCACTGAACACGCTTGGTAGACCATTGACGCGCCACATTCAAACACCACTTAGCTATACCTGCCGATGCTGCAGGCAAGGTTAAACGTCCGGTGTTAAGCGTCATCAACGCAAGTTTCAACCCTTCGCCTTCACCTAAAACAATATTTTCACGAGGCACCTTCACATCTTTAAAACGAATTAAACCATTTTGAATGCCGTGCAACCCCATAAATTGGCAACGATGCGCTTTTTCAATACCTGGCGTATTCATCTCTAGAATAAAGGCAGTAATTTGCTTGATTTCTTTGCCCTTAATCATTTTAGGAGGCGTTACCGCCATCACAACGATAACTTCCGCCACCATCCCGTTGGTGCACCATAATTTCTCGCCGTTGATAATAAAATGCTTACCATCCTCCGTAGGCGTAGCCGTTGTAATCATTCCACGGGGATCTGAACCAGCATTGGGTTCCGTTAACGCAAAAGCAGAAACAGCGCCACGGACAAACATCGGAAAGAATTTCTTTTTTTGCTCAGGAGTACCAAATAATTTTAATGGTTGCGGCACTCCAATACTTTGATGGGCAGACAATAATACCGCCGTGGAACCGCAGTAACTAGAGACCATATGCATGATGCGGTTGTAATTATACTGGGTGAAACCCATGCCGCCGTATTCTTTAGGGATCTTTAAAGCAAAGGCCTTCATCTCACCTAAACCTTTATAAACCTTTTCAGGAATATTGCCGGTCAAATCCACTTCATCAGGATTAAGATTTTCACGTAAAAACTTTTCCATTTTTACTAAATACGCGTCACCCTCTTTTTTATCAGCGGCTGATTGTTCAGGAAAAGGATTAATCAAAGAAAAATCAACACTGCCTAAGAAAAGCTTGGAACCAAAACTTGGAAACTTCCATTCCATTTCACGCGCAGCTTCCGCAAACTCTAATGATTTTAACTTTTCTTGAGAAATATTTTTGTCAAACATGCTCATAAGAATCCTCCAATTGAAGGCACAACCGTAGAATAAATTGTCATTTTTTAGGTACAAATAAAGTTAATTTAAGTATAAGCCCACGGAAGGAAAAAGCAACAAAGGGATGATATTTTTTAATTAAAAAGCCCAATCACCCTATTCCAGGTGATTGGGCTTAGACACAATATCAACTAATTTGCTGGAACCGGCTCTTGAGCCTCTGGTTTCTCAATCTGAGAACCAACCGCTGCACCACCAGCTGCCCCAACAGCACCACCAATCAAAGCCCCCTCAACCCCGGAACCGCTTTGATGACCAATAATAGCACCTGTCGCGGCACCTAAGATTGCTCCCAAACCAGCCCCTTCAGCAACACGCGTCTTATTTTGCGCACAACCAGCACACATAACAACCAAGACCAATACAACCGACAACGATAATGTCCTATTCATCAGATTCTCCTTGTTAATAAATTTATACCATTTTATATAAGATGCCGTACCTATAAAGTTAATTTTTAAAAATTTATTTAAATAAGTTATACGGAAAAATACCCGATGCATGACCATCACTAAAGGTAATACCGACAGCATAATTACCTAACGGCAGAATTTCTTTAATGGAAATATCTGCCGGTATCTTTGATGGATCAATTAAACGCTTACCCGTCACCTCAGAAACACATAGGGCACATTGGCAATTCATCCGTAAATCATAAATACGTGAAGATAATTCCCTACCGTCAATAAACTTCAATTTAACACTTCCGTCAAGAACCTCAACATCCTTCAACACTTCTTGAAATTTAAGCGAATGCTCTATGGATATTAATAAGGCATCAGTTGCTTGTTGAATATACGCGTTTGATTGGTATTGCCCTAACCCTTGCGTTAATTGGGCCATTAACGGAATTTCCACCAAGGTTTTTACCCCAAAACGCGCCGATAAAGCCCCCGCCTTTTGTTCACCGAAAATATAGTATTTTTTACCTGTATCTGGCGCAACAAAATAAGCCATATTTTCAATAACCCCTAGGATAGGCACATTAACCTTTTCAAACATCAAGATGCCGCGCGCCACGTCGACCAAGGAAAGCCCATGATGGGTGGTGACAATCACCGCCCCGGTTAATTTTACTGACTGGGTAATGGTTAGCTGTACATCCCCGGTGCCGGGGGGCATATCTAAAATCAAATAATCAAGCGCTCCCCAATCTGTTTGTAATAACAATTGTTGAATATACCGCGTTACAATAGGGCCCCGCATTACTGCCGGCGCATCTCCTATCAAAAACCCAAACGACATTAATTTCAAACCCTGATATTCCAAAGGCATCAATAATTTGAATTCATTAGACTGAATTGAGACCTTACCTAAACCAAACAAGGTTTGCAAGGAAGGACCATAAATATCCGCATCTAATAAGCCAACCTTAAAACCACGCTGACGCAATTCCCAAGCCAAGGCCGCAGCAACGGTTGACTTGCCTACCCCACCCTTGCAAGAAGACACTGCAATAATATGCTTTACCTTTGTTAAACCAAAAGGGTTTTCACTCATACCTGCACTCCCGTCAATAAAGGCGTATCATAAAGCTTAATGGTTGGATTGCTATCAGAAAAATATTTTAACGCCCAGTCACTAGGGAAAAGCGCCACTCGCCGCTCTTGATCATCAATGGCTAAAGAAGCGCCGCTAGGCAAGGCTTCCCGCAATTGGGCATCGGTCAGCGAAGAATCAACCCAACGCAATAATTTATATGGCATCATATCAAGCCTGGAATCCGCACCATATTCATCCTTAAGGCGATATTGCAAGACTTCAAATTGCAAAGGCCCAACCGCACCTAAGAGCGGCGTTGCATAGGTCGAACCTTTAATCGTAAAAGACTGTACAATATCTTCAGCTAACAGATGCTCGATGCCTTTACGGAAAGATTTATATGACGAGGACACTGAATTCTGTAAGAATCCAAAACATTCAGGCGCAAAACGGGAGATTTCATCAAAGGCTAAGTTAGGATCTGTACTAAGCGTGTCGCCAATACGGAAATCTAATTTTGTAACGAAACCGATAATATCCCCTGGAAATGCCTCATTTAACACTTCCCTGTCCCTACCAAAAAGATTAAAAGAATCCGACAACCTAATATCCTTGCCTGAACGGGCATGAAATATCTTAATATCACGGTAGAATTTACCAGAACAAACCCGGGCAAAAACCACCCGGTCGCGGTGCAACGGATTCATATTGGTTTGCACTTTAAAAATGAATGCGGAAAAGAACGGATGATCCAACGGAACCACCATTCCCTTACTCTTCCTTGGTGCTGGTGGCGCTGAATATTTTAAGAAACCATCTAATAAAAACTCCACCCCAAAATTATTAGCGGCAGACCCAAAGAAAATTGGCGTCATCTTGCCCGCTAATACAGCTTGCGAATCAAAATCACCCTGAGCACCATCCAACATAGCAATCTCTTCAACCACCTGATTGTATGTCTGTTCATTTAAAATCCCTTTAACAAATGGGTCTGATAAATCATGCACGGATACCGGAGCCTTATACTTGCCGCCAGGCACACGCTCAAAAAGATGCACCTCATTGTTAAAACGGTCATAAATCCCTTTAAAATCAGGCCCATTACCCAAGGGCCAATTAACCGGATAAGCGTGCAGGTTTAAGACCTTCTCTAATTCATCAATAAGTTCTAACGGCGACTTAGAGGAACGGTCCAACTTATTCATAAAAGTAAAAATCGGTACCCCGCGCTTGCGGCAAATTTCAAATAATTTTCGCGTCTGACTTTGAATCCCCTTACCCGCATCAATCACCATGATTACCGCATCCACCGCCATCAGCACACGATACGTATCTTCAGAAAAATCTTTATGACCTGGGGTATCAAGCAAATTTAAATGGTAATCACCATAATTAAACTGCAAAACTGTTGAAGAAATAGAAATCCCGCGTTTCTTTTCAAGCTCCATCCAATCAGATGCTGTTTCGCGCTGTTTCTTCTTAGCAGTCACCGAACCGGCTAAATCCAAGGCTCCGCCGTAAAGCAGCAGCTTCTCTGTTAAGGTGGTTTTACCGGCATCTGGATGCGAAATGATCGCAAAGGTACGGCGGCGGTTTATTTCTTGTTTTAATTGTTCATCCATCGGTTGACCATTATCTTACAAATAAATAAAAAAGCCATCCCTAAAAGTTAACGATTGAAAAAGCCCTTAAAAGAAGAACCCGTTGGAAGTTTATCACTTACAACGGGTCTTGTAAAGCTGGCTCCCCGCACTCAATCGATTATTATCTAAATATCAATCTAATCGTGATGACGTTGATGAAGAATATCTGAAACAGCTTTTAACGCATCAGTAGCTGTAAAAATCCCCACTAACTTATGATTGTCCTCAACAATAGCGCTGCCATAATGCTTTAATGCCATTTCATCAACAACATGGTCTAAGGGCGTTTGCGGTGACACGCTATATACCGCATGCTGGATAATATCTTTAACAAAAGCCTTAGGATTAACCCCAATTAAAGACATTGCCAATTTAATGTCGCGGTCAGACACAACCCCTAACACCTTCCCATCAGCAACAACCGGCAGATGCCGAATGTTCTTTTGTTTCATTAAATCCTGCGCTGCTGCAATGGTTGCAGATGCGTCAATGGATTGAGGGTTATAGGACATAAATTTCTGGATGGTGGGAATTGCTTTAGACATAGATAATTTCCTTTCGTTAGTAATGATTTATACTAACTCTACTTGAGAGGAAATGATATACGCAGTAATACGGAGATGCGCATTCTCCCCCTAGTGGACGAGTAGCGGACCAACATTACTAAATTTATTATTTGTTTAACCGATAGATTGAGTAGTTAAGGACCGCTGCAAAACTAACCCAACTAAGGTATGGAAGGAAAAGCAACCCTGCAACCCAATGAACAGACCAAAATGAAATCATCGTTACCAGAATACTCACCCACAAAACAACAACCTCTACAAAGGCCAACCTAGGGTTGCGAAGCCCAAAGAATATCACTGACCAAAGCGCATTCAAGATTAGTTGTACGAGAAATAGCGCCATCGGCAAGCTAATCCCCTTTTGCGGCAGCCTTTCCCAAACCATCCACCCTGCCACAGCCATCATCAAATATAGAACTGACCATACTGGACCGAAAATCTTATTCGGAGGATTCCAGGATGGCTTCTTGATTGTTGGATACCAAGTTTTAAGCGAATTATTTGTAAATATAGAACCTACGGCGGCAGCTGAAAAGCACAGAATTATAAAAACCATTAAAGATATAATAATACACCCCCTGTAAAGAATGATGCCAAGTTCATCACGAATATGCGTTCCTTATGAATTTAAACGTTCTTCTTTAATATTTCTGCGGTTAATAGTTCGGTTAATGATCCTTCAGGCCATCCCCATAAGAATTCACGGGCTTTAAGGCCGGCACGCAGTGCTTCTGTGCGATTCTCTTCCCGATCATCAATCACTAAAACTTCAGAAGGTTGATAGCCATGCGCCTTCAACTGATCGATCACATAAGAAAACAAATTCTTGCTTCGTTTACTTCTGCCAACCTCTGATGAAAAGAAATTCAAATGCTCCTTATTAAAGATGCCTGGATATAATCGATTCAATAACTCCTTAAATATCGGCCCATCCCCATGCATACGGTCCGTAATCAACCCTAATTGAATGGATGGGTACTCAGCTAAAAATGATTTAATCTCATCTGCCAAACACTTTGCCATTTGAGGACAGGTATTAAGTCTGTCAGCAAAAACCAAGCGATAATATTCTTCTAAACTAAATTGATGCTTGCTTCCATAAGCTTTTAACGCAGCGTTGACTTCATCAACATATTGCTGGCCCGTCATTAACCCGTCTTGCACACCATTTAATACCCGGTTTTTATCGTTCAAATAATAAATCTTCTGATAAAAATCTTCACCCGTGATGCTGATCCCATAACGCTCCTTTAAGAAAGAGGAAACATCTTGCCAGTGTGCGCTACTTAAATTCTGCACAAGCACTTTATCAACATCAAAAAGAATAACCTTAATCTTGCTCATTAGAACTACCCCTATTTTTACGGCAGCATTCTTTCTATAGAAACCCTTTTAGCAATATACGCTTTACCCAAACTGTTTTGGAAATAATCGGGACTTTTGATATTAAAACCTAATGTGTCCCGGTTATTTCCCGGTTATTTCCGGTTATTTTTCAAAAAATTCCTCAACTTTTTGACTAAGATGTTCCAACTGATTTATTTGTATAAATATCTTAAATTTTAGAACCCAATCATCAGGGCTATCATTAGGGGTCAGTGCAATCTGAAGCTCAATGTGACTTTTTCTATCATGCCTTGCAGTGATTACTAATTCACCTTCTAATGATTTATAGGATTTAGTCCCTTCAAATCCTTTCCAATCTTTTGAAATATCCTTAAACAAACGTTCCGGATTATCAATATGATCATGTATCCTAATTTTTCCTGATAAATCCTTACCTTTAATACCGACAAACCAATAATCATCTGTTTTTTCAGAAAAGGTTAGGATACTTCCATAATTAGAACATTTTATTGTCACGCTGTTGCTCATTGATAATTCCTTTTAATAATTGACTAAAAAGGCCTTGTTAATATTTTTTATTTCCAAGGAAATGCAAGCTTATCAAAATAGTACTTACAATCTGCCCTTGTTAAATTAAAAACGGCATTCGGATTATTACATGCACCCGATTGATCCTTACTCATTAATAATATTTCAAAGGCAACCCTCTGATTCTTGATAGGATGTTCAACATAACCATATGCATATGTACTGCTTCCTTCAAAATAACCTCGATGCACTATCCGTTTAAGCTCTATCTGAGCGCCTGATTGAATAGGAACTGCCGTATCCAAACATCCAGTTATCGCCATCTTCACATCTCCGTTATAAAGGATTTCTTGCAAAGAGTACATTTCCTGCCTAGGGAAAATACTCTTGTGGAGATTGCCAATATATTCCGGATCTGCTTTACACAATAAAAGTTCTTTTGTTAATGTTCTTTTTCCCGCCTCTTCATTGAGATATTGAGAGCGTAGCATATCTGTGGTGGAACAACCCGTCATGCTATAACAAATAAGAAATATAAAGATTATATGTTTTAGTTTATTCATTCTCTCCCCTTAGCCCCTAGTAAATATTAGTAACCCTTCACTAAGAAATTGTATGAAGTTCGCGATGACAATTGGCACAAACTAATATACATTTATCAATTTCTGCCTTAACTCTTTCCCAGCTTCGAGAATGTCCTTTGGCTGATATATTAAAGTCTTTTTGGGTAGGATCTGTATGATGAAATTCTAGAGCTTCTAGGCATTTACTGTAGCCGCAAATTTGACAACAACCACCTTTATAATCCACGGCCATCTGACGCACCTTCTTACGTCTTTTGGCAACTGCGGCAATTAAATAATTACGGCGGTCTGCGTAACTACGCGTGTCGATTCTTGCCATAGACTTAATATAGCAATAATGAGGTTGTTTGCAACTAGTAAATGGGCGATAGGCGAGTGCGGTGTAGCTCCCCCGCTCGGTCGTTAACCTGCTTCTGCAGGTTAACTCCCCATAGGGGCTTCGCCCCTCTGGCGGCCTTCGGCCTGTCACCCCAAAGGCTAACTTCGACTTCAAAGCTCTGTTGGAATTAACACCGTTATTGGCATAACTGCAAGGGTTTGTTCGACTTTATCGCGTTATCGATCATATAATAAAAAAGACCATCAAAAATCTGATGGTCTTTTTTATTATATGGCTCCCCCGCGAGGGCTCGAACCTCGGACATAGTGGTTACGGTCTGACTCCAATTACTTGGAGAGTCGGACTTTCTCTTCACCCGGATATCGCTTCTATCCTTAGGGTGGTGGGTGTAAAGTCTCTGCACTTGCCCTCTATGATTTCTCATAGATGCTAGCTCAGGATTGCCCTCGTTATTCTTAAGGGTTTCCCTGACTTAGCCCACTTTTTCACTTTAGCGTTTCCACTAAAGGCTGCTAACTTTTTCGCGAACAGCCACTCACTCTACCTACTGAGTTACAGGGGAATAAAATCTATTTAGAGAACGAAAGCCTTGGTGCGGCTCTTAAACATTTGGTTATTATATACAAAAACCTTTACTAGTCAACCACTCTTCTTGAATTCAACGACATCGTGAGCGTCGAGAGGTCAACAAACTCAACGGCAGATCCAACCGGAATGCCTAAACCAATACGACTAACTTTAATTCCAAACGGTTTTAACTGCTTGCTTAAATATAATGAGGTCATTTCACCTTCAGCATCTGGATCGGTAGCAATAATCACCTCGTTAATACCTTCATCCTTAATACGGCTAAATAATTTAGCAATATTCAAATCATCCGGACCGCGGCCATCCGCGGGTGAGATATTCCCTAATAAAACATAATACAAACCACGGAAGGATCCAGTACGTTCAATGGCTAACAAATCCTTAGGACTCTCAACCACACAAATAACCCCGCGATCACGGTTGGCATCAGCACATACCAAACAAAGTTCAGTTTCGGTCAGGTGATTGCATTGCTTACAAAAACGCAAACCTTCCTTCAATTGAATAATGCTTTGCGCTAAACCCTTAACTTCCACCTCATCCTGGCTTAACATCCAAAATAAAATGCGCTCAGCACTACGACGACCAACTCCAGGCAATTTAGATAAACGCTCTAATAAATTTTCAATTAATTTAGGATACATTAGGACTTTCCGCTATGCCACTCTTTAACAACCTTGCCGCCAAACATTTCCAAAGCATTCTTTAACACAGGCTCCTCTGGCTCAGCACTTGCCGAGGAAGCAGTAAGATCAGCAATCTTAAAACCAATAAAAATAGGAGCACCTAATTTTTGTGAGAAAACCTGCTCAATAAGCAGGGAATTTTCTTTTTGTTCCAAACATTCTTTCTGAAAAGAATGATCCTTGGCAAAAGCGATAGTTAATTTTCCTTCCTTAAAAGAGTGCGGCACGCCATCTTGCAAATAGGTCGCTAAAGACATCTTGCGGGTAGATACTTCGTGCGTTAACGCATTCCAGTTCTCTTTAATCATGTCAAAAGATAACGACCCGCCAATAACAGATGCATTAGACGCAGGTGCCGTAACAGGCTCCAAAACTGCTTGTGGTTTAATGCTAGCCGCAGGTGTAGGCGGCCTATACATCGGCTTAGCTGTTGCCGTAGACTGAGAAACAGCAGCCGTTGGCGCCTGACTAACTGCTGACCTTGTAACTGACGCAGCAGCCGGCACTGCAACAGCCGCAGGCGCACTAGCCGCTTCCTTACCATAGGTTAATTTAGCGAACGCTAACTCTAAGGGCATTCGCAAGGTTTCCATAACCCGTGCGGTTTCTTGCGCCTCAATAAACAACTCCAACGCTTTTAAAATACCACCAACTGTAATCTTATCAGCTTGACCTTGTAGCCGCTGCTTAACCGTCGCCGGATAATCAATTAGACCGCTTAATGAGGGGCCGCCAATCTTAACAATCATCATGTGACGAAAATGCTCGGTTAAATCCTTACCTAGCTGCTTAATATCTTTACCACGGTCAATAATCTGATTGAAAATATTAAGCGCTTCAGCGCAATTACGCGCCACCAAGGCATCCGTTAATTGAAAAAGCAATTCAGTCTCAACCATGCCTAACATAGCAAAAACATCCGCCGAGACAACCCCCTGATCCCCTAAAGCACTTAATTGATCCAGCACGCTTAAGGCATCACGCATACTGCCTTGGGAAGCTTTTGAAATAGCAAAAAGCGCCTCATCATCCACCTTTAAACCTTCTTTAACGCAAATATTCCTTAACGCTGTAATCGTCGTCTCAATGGCAATACGCTTAAAATCAAAACGCTGGCAACGGGAAAGTATGGTTGCAGGAACCTTGTTGGCTTCTGTTGTGGCAAAAATAAACTTAACATAATCCGGAGGTTCTTCTAATGTCTTCAACAGCGCGTTAAAAGCCTCCGACGTAAGCATATGCACTTCATCGATAATATAAACCTTATACCGTCCGTAGGTCGGCGCAAATTTGACATTCTCACGCAGGGTACGAATCTCATCAATACCCCGATTAGATGCACCATCAATCTCAATAACATCAAAACTATTCCCGTTAGCAATCTCAGTGCAGGCAAAACACTTCCCACAAGGATTTAATGTCGGACCTTCCTGACAATTTAATGATTTTGCTAAAATACGCGCACAAGACGTCTTCCCAATGCCGCGCGGTCCACAAAAAAGAAAAGCATGCGCAATGCGTCCTGCTTCAATCGATTTCTTAAAAAGCTCTGTAATATGGGCTTGGCCAATCACCTCTTCGAATGACTGCGGACGATATTTTCTAGCTAATACTAAATAGGACATATTATTTAACAACCGCCTTTAAAGCAGATTCCAAATCCTGATATTTAAATTGATAGCCACTTTGTTCTAACACCGCAGGCTCAACATTAGCACCTTCCAATAAAAGAGCCTGCCCCATTTCTCCAAACAACAACCTTACCCCCACCGCCGGCACAGGAAATACGGTTGGCCGTTTAATCACCCCACCTAAAACCTTTGTGAATTGGGCATTTGATACAACTTGAGGCGACACCAGATTAACTGGCCCTGCAATTTCTTCATGCGCAATTAAATGCGCCACAATTAATGGAATTTCATCTAATGCAATCCAACTCATCATCTGCCGGCCACTGCCCAGGACACCACCTAAACCTAACTGAAAAGGCATCCACATCTTAGCTAACGCCCCGCCATTTTTACTTAACACAACCCCAATACGCATATTAACCACACGCACACCCGCATTCTTAGCAGGCGCTGTTTCCTCTTCCCAGCGACGACAAACATCCGGCAGAAAACCTTCACCTAATTTACTTTGCTCGTTTAAGACTGTATCTGGCGCATGATTTCCATAATAGCCAATAGCTGATGCTGATAACAAAAGCTTTGGCTTTTGCCTTAGTTTTGCGATTGTTTGACACAGCAATCGAGTTCCTTGAACACGGCTATCTAAAATATTTTGCTTATATGCCTCACCCCAACGTTCACCCACATTTGCCCCAGCCAAATGAATAATCACATCAAAACCTTCTAATTGCGCTGGGTCAATCTGGCCTTTAGATGGGTTCCAATAAATAAACGGTGTTTCTTCATTCTCAATAGCTGATTGACGCGTTATTTGAGAAACGTGATGCCCCTCAGCTAAAAAGAACGTAACTAATTTAGAACCAATCATCCCGGTTGATCCGGTAATGGCTATGCGCATTAAAACCCCCTAAACAATGCTTTTAAATACATCATATACTCTACACTACCCTAAAAACAGCTATAAAATCAAGCGATATTTACCAACTATAAATCTGCTTACGCTGAGGAGTTTCAGGTTGACTTGGCTTATACGAATATGAAGGCTTTGAACCACCCCCAGCAGATTTAAACCCGCCCTCTGCCCTGGGCTTAGAACGCATGGTTAATGAAATCCGTTTACGGGCAATATCAACCTCCACCACCTTAACCTTAACTTTTTGTGCAACCTTTAGCACATCTGCAGCATTTTTTACAAAGGTATCAGATACCTCGGACACATGCACCAAACCGTCTTGATGCACACCAATATCCACAAATGCACCAAAAGCAGTTACATTAGTAACAATACCGGTTAATTCCATTCCAGGCTGAAGATCTTCCATCTTCTCAACCCCCTCTTTAAACTGAATTACTTCAAACTGAGCCCGAGGGTCGCGGCCAGGCTTCGCTAATTCATCTTTAATATCAAATAAGGTCGGCAACCCAATCTTATCTGTTACATACTTATGCACATCAATTTTCTGCCTTAACTTATCATCCTTGATCAAATCAACAACAGCAACGCCTGCATCTTTTGCCATTTTCTCAACCAAGGGATACGATTCAGGATGAACACCTGAAGCATCTAGCGGATTTTTAGCATCACGAATCCTTAAAAACCCTGCCGCCTGTTCAAAAGCTTTAGCACCCAACTTAGGAACCTTCTTTAACTGATCACGAGATTCAAACGCCCCATTCTCATCACGATGCGCCACTATCGCCTGCGCTAAGGCTGGCCCCAAACCAGAAACATACATCAACAACTGCTTACTGGCACTATTTACTTCAACCCCGACCTGGTTAACCGAACTGATAACAGTATCATCGAGGCTGTTTTTTAATTTGGTTTGGTCAACATCGTGCTGGTATTGGCCAACCCCAATTGACTTTGGATCAATTTTAACTAATTCGGCCAACGGGTCTTGCAAACGACGGCCAATTGAAACAGCTCCACGCACAGTAATATCATGATCCGGAAATTCTTCACGAGCAACATCTGACGCAGAATAAATCGAAGCTCCACTTTCATTAACCATCACAATCTGAACCTTAGGTAATTTTAAAGAACGCACAAAGGTATCCACTTCACGGCTAGCCGTACCATTACCAATAGCGATACACTCAATATTAAAGAGCATACATAATTTCTTTATCACTTGAGCCGCTTGCTCATGCTGATCTTCGGATTGGCTAATATAAATAACCGTGTTATTTAATAATTTACCCTGGCCATTTAAACAAACCACCTTACATCCCGTGCGATAACCCGGATCGATAGCTAATACATTCTTCTGCCCCAAAGGGGAAGCCATTAATAATTCACGCAAATTATCTGTAAAAACTTTAATTGCCTCTTCATCCGCTTTTTGCTTAGTCAACAAACGCACTTCAGTTTCCATCGACAAGGATAATAAGCGCTTAAAACAATCATCAATAGCCATCACCAGTTGAGAAGCGCATAAATTACCTTTATCCGCCTTAACAAAGATATCATTTAATACAGCAATAGCATCAGCCTCTGGAACTGTAATACGCAGCATTAAGAATTCTTCCTTTTCTCCCCGGCGCATAGCTAAAACCCGGTGAGACGGAGCAGTCTTAATCGGTTCCTTCCAGTCAAAATAATCTTTAAACTTGAGCCCCTCAACTTCCTTACCCTTAAGCAAGGTGGATTCAAAAACACCCTTATCTAAATACAGGTCACGCACCTTGGCACGGGCTTGGGCATTTTCATTGATCCACTCCGCAATAATATCCCGCGCGCCCGCTAAGGCTTCATCAACACTCTCCACCTTCATTTGAGCATCAATATATTTTACCGCTTCCACCTTAGGATCCAGATTAGGCGTTTGATCAAAGATAGCCTGCGCTAAAGATTCTAAACCTTTTTCTTTGGCAATGGTCGCCCGGGTACGGCGTTTAGGCTTATACGGCAGGTATAAATCTTCCAATACCGTCATAGTTTGGGCGGCATTGATTTTATCTTTTAACTCAGGAGTTAACTTGCCCTGCTTTTCAATGGTCTCAAGCACGGTGGCACGGCGGGAATCTAATTCAAATAATTGCTCCAGGCGGTCACGGATGCTGGTAATAGCCACCTCATCGAGAGAACCAGTTACTTCCTTGCGGTAACGGGCAATAAAAGGAACTGTACTGCCTTCATCAAGCAAGACAGCGGTTGAAATAACCTGGCGTTCAGGAATATTTAATTCTTTGGCAATCTTGACAATATGATTAGGGTTCATCAATACCTCATTACATTAATAAATTTATTTAAAAAATTGATCAATAGCTCTTTTATGATCACCCTGCAATTCAATAACACCGCCATCTTCACCGGTATAAAATGTTCCGCCACTCCCCGTCTTTACCTTTAATTCCTTAGCTAAATTACTTAAACCTTTTTCATCACGAGGCAAATTCCTGATAATAGTAACCACCTTACCCCGCCGGCCAGATTTATCAAGCTGAACCTTGGGCTGAAGCTTCTTAGCTTTTGGCTTTGGAGGCTCACCTGAAGGGCAGCTGCAAACAGAAACCTGCTTTAAACATTTAGGGCAAAGCAAATTACCATCGTCGTCTTTAGGAAAAATTGAATCAGGGATGTCGATCATTATTTGGAAGAATTTATATAAAAAACGGAGAGGCAGGGATTCGAACCCTGGGACCAGTTTCCCGGTCAAGTGATTAGCAGTCACTTGCAATCGGCCACTCTGCCACCTCTCCCAAAATCTAATTTTCTGCAGCCAATTTTTTCTTGCGCTTCTGTTGAAAGAACTCACTAACAATAATGCCGCATTCTGCGGCTAAGACACCACCTTGAACATCCACCTGGTGATTTAATTGCTGATGATTAACCAAATTAAGCACCGAACCACACGCACCGGTCTTTGGTTCCTCGGCGCCAAAACATAGACGGCCTAGACGAGCCAACACTAAAGCCCCGGCGCACATCGAACAGGGCTCGATTGTAACATACAAGGTACAATCCTGCAACCACTTCGATGAGCAATAATTTGTAGCTTGAGTTATTGCTATCATCTCCGCATGAGCAGTTGGGTCTTTTAACATCTCAACCTGATTATGTGAACGAGCGATAATGCGGTTTTCAAAAACAATAACAGCACCTATCGGCACCTCATCTTTCTCTGCGGCCAATCTTGCCTGACGCAAAGCCTCACGCATAAATCCTTCATCTATCTTTGTCATTGAATTATTTAACTACAGGAAAGGTTATTAAAACACGAGTCCCTGTTCGCAAGGAACTCTTAATATGAATTGAACCACCGAGGGCATTAACAATGGAGTGAACAACGGACAAACCTAAACCAGCACTCTTTTCAACACCGCGCTCTTTTGTCGTAAAGAATGGGTCAAAAACTTTTGGCAAATGTTCTGGATTAATGCCAACCCCTTGATCACGCACCTCAATTAAAATAAAATTATCCTGATTAACCAAGGATGTCTTAACAAATAAGGCCCCACCGCACGGCATCGCTTGAATTGCATTAAGCAAGACATGTTGAATCACTTGGTGAATTTCAACCGTACTAATAGCCGCGTTAGGCAACTCTTTAGCCAAGGTCAGGTGCGCTTTAATATGCTTATCCTGAAGCTGTTGTTTGTATAAACCAAGAATGCTCCTAACAACAGCATTAATATCTGTATGTTGCGGAGCAATTTCCTTTTTTGTCTGATGCAAATGCATCATCCGGTCAGTAACGCCACAACAATGCTTTAATTGGCGACTTATCTGCTCAATTGTCTGCAATAATTGTTTAAAATCTTTATAAGATATGTATTCAAAATCCTTCTTCTTAAAGATCTCTACCAATTGATGCGCACGTAAGGTTGTTAGTTTGAGTGGAGCTTGTAATTCACAAGCTAAACCGGAAAGAGCCGTTAGAAAAACGGTGCTGTCTATTGGCTTTATTTTTTTATTTTTTACAGTCATGGGTGGAAAATTAAACGCGCCTGAGAGGGGTCGAACCTCTAACCTTCAGTTCCGTAGACTGACGCTCTATCCAGTTGAGCTACAGGCGCAAATTAGAAGATACTTTATAACAAATTAAACTACGCCTGTCCAGCAGGATTTTAACGACTTACTTCCTTTAATAAACGATCCCTGTCTAAACCAATTTTAGCCATTGCTTCTTTGGGATTAATCACATAATAACGGCAAAACGTTGATACTTCCTTAATCGTATGTATCCCCTTATCCGCTAACGTCTTTAAAACAACAGCCCGCAACCAAGTCTCATTAATAACATCTCGCCCCGTTATTCCCGCTTCTTGAGCCAAACGGTCACGGTATACAGTACTTGGAGACATCGCCATCACACGTTTTTGATCATAACTATATTTAAAAACTTGGGATAATAACACCTTCGTCTGCTCCATCCCGCTGGTTTCAGAAACCTCATCAACAACCCGAAATAATTTTCCATCAACATGGTAACGCTTAAGCACAATAAAAACATCAATCAAATTAATCAAGATCTCAGGAATATTCATTGGTTCATTATGCAAACGGGTAATTGCTTCACGCGCCGTTAATGCATGAATAGTGCCCATGCAATACTTTCCAATATTAACTGCTGTAATCATATCCCTAGCTTCTTCCCCACGGACTTCACCAACAATAACCCGCTCAGGACGCATCCGCAGGCTATTCTTAACTAAATCAGAAAGTGTTAACTCATCATCCGTTTCTAAACGGGAACAGCTGTCTTCCAAGAAAGTATTTAATTCAAGCGTGTCTTCTATAACAACCAAACGGTCCTTTGTCGGTATAAAACTAAATAATGCATTTAATAAGGTTGTTTTTCCAACCCCTGGCCCACCAGCAATAATAATATTGGCAGGCCGTATAGATAAACCTTCCAAGTAAAGCCACAATTGACCCGCCACCTCATAACTCATGGTGCCACGCTTAATTAAATCAATAATACTTAATGGGTCAACCTTAGCCTTGGTAATTGTTAGCTGAGCACCTAAAGGCGTATCAATAATATTGACACGTCCGCCTAAATTGAATAATTCAAGATTAGCAATTTTGTGATAACCAGCACGGCCAGCAAAAACAACCAGCTTTTGTATAAAATTATTTAACTCTTTTGGCGTATTAAAACGGCGATCTGTAGCAACAAATCCCTTTTGGGCATGATGGATATAGATTGGCTTTAACGCGTTAATAATAATATCTTCCACATCCACATCACAAAGCAAATCCTCAATAATGCCATATGAAAGAAAAGCTTTAATAAATTGTTCTTGCTCAACAACTGATGCAAATGAAGCGCCAACTTCATGCAGGGCCGCCTCAACAGCAGCCACCCGCTCTTCATTGGGCTGAACTAAGCCTAATTTACCTGCCAACTTAGGGAGAATTAATGTTTCAATCTGTAAATAATGCGCTTTATTCATATATGCGAAGAATACCAAACAAATACTGTTTACTCAATCATTTTCTTGCCGTTTGTAATAACAACCGCCGCCTTATTTAAATCTAAATACTGACGAGAAATACGCTGAACATCTTGCACGGTAACAGCGTCGATATGTTCATTGAAATGAGTGTACGCAGAAAAACCAAGACCGTACAATTCATCCAAACTGCTCATAGATGCTAACGCTGATGGCGAATCCAAACCCATTGCAAATGTTCCCTTTAAATAATCCTTCACCTGCATTAACTCTACAGCAGAAATTTCCTGGTTTTGCAAAGCCTTGATTTCCTGCCAAACAACATCTTCAACAGCCGCAACCTTATCAGGAG
>JACCDV011054156.1_pt1 | contig 28455 bp, 22 predicted proteins | sample 7446131 | NCBI WGS metagenome assembly JACCDV01 (sample SAMN15323448, study PRJNA562643) | freshwater metagenome | isolation source: river surface water | place: USA:Blue River Watershed | collected 2017-08-17 | reverse complement strand
TGACTCAAATCAACAGTATCCATTGTTAAAACAGAACTAGTAAATGGAGTTCCAATTAAAGTAAAAGTAGTTCCATCTAAACTGTATGCAAACTGAGATGTCACTCCTGGATTTGCATAGAAAGAAGCCGTTCCAATAAATGAAGCATCAATTGTAGCTAAACTCATTTGATAACCTTCAGATGGTTGCAACTTAAATTGAAAATAATCCGTATTATTTACACTAATTCCATCATTTTTGAAACCTGTAGTTCTAAACGAATTAGCGCCTATACTTGCTGTAGCACCTGAACCTCTTGTTAACAAATTTCCATTATTACTTGTTACTAAATTAGCAAATGATGTTGCAGTTGCCGTTGTGGTTTGATTTAAACTATAAAGATTCCATGCAGCAATTGGATCAGGAATTATTTTAAGCGATCTTATTTGCGTAATTGGTTCATAATTTGCATTACCAGCCTGAGTAGCGGTAATTTCTGTTTGACCTATCCCTACAATAGTTACTACATTTCCTTCAACCGTAGCAACAGCCGAGTTGGAGCTTGTATAAACAATTTCTAAATCTGAAGAAGCCGTAGCATTTAATGTAAAAGGTGGTGTTGAAATATACTTGGTTCCTAAACTAGTAAAACCATTAATAAATTGTGCTCTTGGTGCAATAACTAAATCTTGCGAAACAGAAACAGCATCATTAAAATTTTCATTTCCTAATTGACTTGCTGTAATTTGCACTGTACCTCCAGCTAAAATTGTTACCTGATTTCCGGAAACAGATGCAATAGATTCATCTGAACTAGTAAATACAATTGGCTGTCCAGAAGCACCCCCTGTTGCTGAAATAGCAAAGACCGCATCACCAAATACTTTAGATGGCAATACACCAAAACTAATAACTTGGTCCGCTTTAACAATACTTCCTAAAACACCTGAAGGCTGAACTAAAGTATAACGAGCAGCATGTAATCCCGTTAATTCAAAATTAGGAGTCACAGCTATATCTTGTCCAACACCAACTTGTTCAAATATAGCCGTATTAGTAAGCGATACTTCATCAGTTCCTACAATTCCGTTTAATTGATAACTAGCAATTTGAGCATTATTAGTACTATCATATGTTTTTTCAGCTACTACTACCTCGCTTACGTAAAGTTGTTTTTGTCCAATCACCAAATTCTGTAATGAAGCGGGCGCAGGATTATAACTTGTATTGCCTTCTTGTAAAGCCGTAATAGTTACATTTCCTGGCTGTAATAGTGTTACAATATTTCCTTCAATAGTAGCTATTGTTTCATCCGAACTAGTATAAGTAATCACTAATCCTGAACTTGCAGTTGCATTTAAACTAAATGGCTCATCTCCATAAGTTCTTTCTGTCAACGGTTCAAACGTAATAGTTTGATTCGATAATTGCGTATTGATAATTAATTGTTCTCTAGAAATTAATGTTGCAGGATTATAATTCGTATTTCCACTCTGTGTAGCATTAATTATTGCAGTCCCAGAACCAACAATAGTTACTACATTTCCTGATATTGTAATAATAGATTCATCTTCACTAGTAAATGAAACTGGCAAACCAGAAGAAGCTGTAGCGGTTAATGTAAAACTTTCATCCGTATCTAATCTGCTAGCTAATGGTTCAAAAGTAATGGTTTGATCCGCTTTATTTATTATTAATTCTCTAGCTATTTCTGTAGCTGAATTGTAATTATCGTTTCCTGATTGAGTTGCTGTAATTGTTGTACTACCAGCACCAACAATGGTTACTGTATTCCCTACAACTGTGGCGACATCTGTATTAGAACTTAAATAGGTTAAAGCTAAACCAGAAGAAGCAGATCCATTTAAACTAAATGATAAGTCACCATATGTTTTTGCAGAAAGAGCATTAAAAGTAATTACTTGATCTGCTTTCGCAATTGAAATTACTACCACTTTAGTATCTGTACCACTTAAATTAGTTGCAGACAAACTCACATTGAATGTTCCTGCTAATGAAGGAGTTCCAGTAATAACACCTGTTGTTGTATTGATAGATAATCCTGACGGCAAACCATCTGCACTATAACTTGAAGGCACATTTGTTGCTGTTGTTGCATAATTAAATGCTTGACCTACGGTTCCGGAAGTGTTCAAAGAACTAGTAATAACTGGAGCCGGTAATTGATCTACGTATCCAGAAACTACTAAACTATTTGTAGTAACTCCTGATGCGTATCTTCCAATAGAAAAAGTTGCTGTTGAAGAAGTACCTCCCCATGCATAAATTCTAAATTTTATTGTTGTATTTGCTGGTACATTTTGTAATTCAGGTATTGAAGTTAAATCAATTTGCGTTTGAACTTGACCATCTGCAGTACTTGAAAAGTTGACATCAGTGCCAATATCATTAAAAGTACTACCATTAAGACTATATCTCCATATGTAAGCATTTGGAGCAGTAGCACCCGATCTTCTTAATGTAGCATCCAATGTTCTTAAAGTAACAGCTTGACCTGCTTTGGGAGCAAAACTAAATTCAAAATATTCATTTGAAGCAATTGCATCCGATTTAGTGTTTGAACCTGCAGCTGCTAACCAACCCGTTGCGGCAAATGCTCTACCTAAGCTTGTTGTAGAAATCCCTGAACCTCTTGAAAGTATAGCTGTTGTTAATCTATTATCATTCGTTGTAGCATTGTATGTGGTTTCGGTACCCACAGCAGCTGGTGAACCAAATTGCCAAGCAACTAGTAGTTCATTTGCGCGAGTAACTACCAAAGATTGTGTTACTTCTGAAGCAGGGTTGTAATTATCATTACCTGATTGAATTGCAGTAATTGTAGCTGTACCTGCACCTGTAATAGTAACCGTATTTCCACTTATTGTTGCAACTGCAGTATTTGAACTTGAAAAAGCAACTGTTAATCCAGACGATGCCGTACCATTTAAAATAAATGAGGGCGTTGCTGTAGTGTAACTTGGTAATGTATTAAAAATTATCGATTGACTCGCTTTTAAAATAGTACCTACTACATTAGAGGGTTGCACTAATTCATAGTTACCAGCATCTACTCCATTTAAAATGAAATTTGAAACGACTAATTTATTAGTCCCTGCATTTGCATTTTCAAAAACAGCATTTGCGGTATTTAAAGCAACAACATCATCTCCAACTATACCGTTTAATGTGTAAGATGAAACTACAGCTGGTGTTGTTCCGTTAAATATTTTATCTTCAATAATTACATTAGAAACTGTTATACTTTTTTTGTTGATTATTAATTCTTGTTGTACGCTTGCTGCAGGATTATATCCGTTTCCACCTGCTTGAGAAGCAGTTATGGTAACAGTTCCTGGTTTATGAATTGTAACTACATTACCTGTAACTGATGCAATTAATTCATCACTACTAGTATAAGAAATAGATAATCCTGAATCTACGGTAGCTCCTAATTCAAAAGCAACATCCCCATAAGTAACTGCTGGTAATACATTGAAAGTAATTTCTTGACTTTCAAGTGCAGTATTTATAATTAATTGATTTTGAGCAACAGCTATAGCTGCATTATAATTTTCATTACCATCTTGTGAAGCTGTAATTGTAGCTATACCAGGCCCAACAATACTGGCTGTATTTCCTGAAATAACAATTACAGATTCGTCAGAACTTGTGTATGTTATTGGCAGACCAGACGATGCAGTGGCGGTTAATTGAAAATCCGCATCCGAATCTAGTTTATCTATTAATGTTCCAAAAGTTATTGTTTGATTCGCTTTGTTTACAACTAACTCTTGAATTACTTCAGTAGCAGTGTTATAATTATCATCTCCACTTTGGGAAGCAACTATATTTGTTGTCCCTACCCCAACAACAGTTACCGTATTACCAGTGACTGTTGCAACACTTGGATTTGAACTTGTATATGTGATAGGCAAACTCGATGATGCAGTAGCGTTTAGTATAAAATCGCTATCACCATAAGTTTTTGATGGAATACTGGCAAATGAAATGGTTTGATTTCCCTTATTCACTGTAATAACCAAAGTAGCCGTCCCTGTTCCTGCAGTATTTGTAGCAGAAATAGTGGTGTTAAAAACACCAGTTTGAGTTGGGCTACCTGAAATAACACCCGTTGTGGTGTTTATTGATAATCCTGTTGGTAATCCTGTGGCGTTATAGCTTGTTGGATTCTGACTTGCTGTAATTGTGTAATTAAATGCAGTATTATAGTTTGCATTTGCAACAAGAACACTATTTATTTCAGGAGTTGAAGCCACACCTTGTCCTGTAAATAAAATATCATCAACTCTTACACCTTTTCCAGTTCCATTGTTTCTGAATCTAATTTTAAATTGACTAGAATTTGAAATTGGAAGATTAATATTGCCAGATGCTATATATGATGAAGAAGTGGGTGTTGCTGACAAGTAACTAGTACTAGACCAAGTCACCCCATTATCTTCTGAATAATCAACCTTACATGGATTGTTTGTTCCAGAACCATAAGTAGCTACCTTAAAACTTAATGTAATATTTTGATTAAAACTACTCACATTAAATGCCTCAGAAATGATAACATCATTTGCTTCAATTAGCCAATAACCTCCCTGCTGAATTGGTTGAACTGTCGTTACATTTGTATACGTCCAATTTGTTGAAGCACTCGAACAATTGCTTGAATAAATTGTTGTTTGTCCAAAAGTTAACTGACTATTTAAAAACAAAAAAGCTACCATCAAAAAAGATAGTATGCCTTTAAAATTTAAATAATCATTCCATAAACCCTTCTCCAAAATTGAACTTGAAGAAAAAAAACAATTGGTCCTTGTCTGTTTAAGTGACACGCTCCAATCTTTTGTGTAAAGTTTTGTTTTCATGTATGTTTATCAATATTTTTACAAATTTACTAAAAAAAATTTTTTATAATTTCATAAAGATATTAACTTACTGTTAATAAATAATTTATAAAACGTATAATAAAGAGTTAACTTAAGAATACAAGTCAAAAGTCAATTGGCATATGAATGAAAGGGTAATATTGCTGAATCAATATAAAGCAAACTGTTCATAAACATGTAAAATGAAAAAATTTAATAAAGTAAAAAGGTGTAAAATTATTAGAAACCAATATAAAAAAATTAAACGGACTATATATAAAGCAACTATCATGTTGCGAACCAACTATCTTTCAAATATTTTAGCTGTTCCCTTAAATATTCATTCATTAATTCTAAAGAAGAATAACATGGAAAAGTAATAAAATTATAATCGTTTGGAACTTCTTTTACTCTAAAGTTTGAAGGACTAGCAAATGCTTTAATGCCATATTTTTTATATAACATCAATGCCCTAGGGAGATGTATTGCATCGGTTACGACAATAACGTTTTTGTGGACACCAAATTTATTAACAAAAGCCACTACTTCTTCTGCAGTATTAGATGGAGTAGTAAGCATTTCAATATTATCTTCTGGAATTCCTAATTCAATAGCCGCTCTTTTCACAACGGATGCTTGAGGTTCAAGTCCCAAACTAGAATTCCCCGAAGTTACAATTTTGTAATTGGGAAGATACTTCGAAATTCGAATTGCTTCTATTAAACGTAACAAAGTAATATCAGACAATTGTTGTGTAGCTGTCAATCTTCTGTCTAAACTACAACCAGCTCCTAAAACATGTAAATAATAAGTATTATTTTCGTCAACAAATTTTAAATTTTTTAGAAAATTATTGTTCTCATACTTTTTAACTAAATATTTAGGAATCAATGTAGTAGAACAAACTAAAAACAGCACAAGAACTATAAGCCAAAAAAATAAAGTCTTTTGAATATTTAATTTATAAGTAAATACTAATAAAACAAAAATAGATATTGTGAAAAAATTAAAAAGTGTTATACTATTTTGTATTAATCCTATTGTCTTTTGATAATTATAAAAATTTATTAGCATATAATAAACAAATTTGATTTTAATTTTTAATAATAACCGTTTTAATTTTATTTAATTTCTAAAATACTATTCATTTTATTCCTATTAATTAGATATTCTGATCCCAAATTAGAATTCTCATTTAAAATTATATCTTTAATATTAAAATGAATAGATTTCAAACCTGAGTTTTTTAATAATAATGCATGATCATAATTAACACCTCCACCCGCTATAATTTCAATAAAATTTGAGTAATCATTATTTAATCTTATCACATTTTGAATTCCAGATTCAACATTTTTTGTACTTCCAGCTGTTAATAACCTATCAAAACCTGTTTCAATTAAAAATTGAATTGATACTTCATTATTTAATGAAAAATCAAATGCTCTGTGAAATGTAGTTTTCAAACCAAATTCCTTTGCTAGAAAATGCAAACGTTTTGAATACTCTCTGTTAATATTAGAGTTACCATCTAATACTCCAAACACCACACCAGTAACTCCTATCTTTGCAAAAAATTTTATATCTTCTTCCATTAATTTAAGTTCATATTCATTATAATTAAACCCCCCTGCTCTTGGTCTTATCATAACGTGAACTTCTGGAAAAGCATGTTCACAAAAATAGGCTGTTATAGCGTAACTTGGAGTTATTCCGCCTAATTGAAGCGCTGCACATAGTTCAACACTTTTAATTGTTGGTAAATTAACCTCATTTAATTCTTCAATAGATTCTAGAACTACTTCAAAATTCATAATATTTAAAAGTTATTTTAATGATTTATATTAGTCCTTAAAATTTTTCCAGGATTTCCTATCATAACTACTTCATCTGGAACATTTTTAATAATTAAAGTTCCTGCTCCTATTAATGTATTTTTACCAATGTAAGAAACACCTGTCATTACTATAGAACCAATTCCAAAATAAGCAAATTCTTTAATATAAATTGAAGCACCTATATTTACTCCTTGTGAAAAAAAACAGCCCTTTTCAATGGTAACATGATGCGCAATATTAACCCCCATACTTATCATTGTAAAATCATTTATTTTAGTAAATGGCATAATATTAGAACTTGGTAATATATATATGGCTTTCCCTAACTCAACTGTTGAATCCAAAATTACAGATTCATGAATAAAAGAAGGTATTTCAAATCCTTTTGACGCTATCGTTGAAAGTAAATTAACTCTAACAGTGTTATTACCAATAGGAACAAAAACAGCTACATCTTTAGATATGGTACTAAATAAAAAATTAATATTACCAAGTACAGAATACTGTCCAATAGTAGTTCCATTTAATAAATCATTATCATCAATAAATCCTAATATTTCATAATAATCCTCTAAATATTTTGAATATACTTGACCATAAGTACCCGCACCAAAAATAACCGCTCTTTTTTTCATACTTGTTAATTTTTACCATCAAATGGCATCATAGTAATATCTTCTGTTGCATTAACTTCATTTGTTTTAAAAATTTTAAAAACAGTTATAAATAAAATTTTAATATCTAATATAAAACTCAAATGATCAACATACCAAACATCAAATAGAAATTTTTCAGTCCAACTTAAAGTATTTCTTCCATTAACTTGCGCCCAACCAGTAATTCCTGGCCTAACTTGATGACGTCTATTCTGTTCCTTTGAATAGAGAGGTAAATAATATACTCTTAATGGCCTTGGACCTACTAAAGACATATCGCCTTTTAATACATTTATCAACTGAGGTATTTCATCAACAGAGGTCTTACGAACCCATTTACCAATAGTTGTTAATCTATGATGATCTGGAAGTAAATTCCCATATACATCTGTCTGATCTGTCATGGTTTTAAATTTAATAATCTTAAAAATTTTACAATTTAAACCTGGACGCTCTTGATAAAAAAAGGGTTTTCCCCTATTAGAAAAATAAAGTGCTATTAGAGCAGATATAAAAATTGGTGATAACAAAGTGATCCCAAATAAAGCTAATACAAAATCAAATATTCTTTTAAAAGTGTCCTTATACATTTTTACTTATTATACATTGATAATATTAAATTAATTCCTTTCTCATTACAATGCATTCCATCGTAAAAGTCAGATGCATTTAAATCAACATTATATGGATTATAACTTCCTATAACTTTTATATTTTTTTGTTTAGCAATTTTTTTGAAATAATCTTCAGATTCAAAAACATTAGCATATTTAAATTGTTTAGCTATAAATTCGTATGCTTTTGGATGATATGGAGTAAGAAAAAAAACAATTTCTGTATTATTATCTTCCATCTTTTTTATCAATTCATTTAATAGTAACTTATGTTTACTAGATAACTGATTAAAACCTTCAATACTATATATTTTTCCTTCAATAAAATTATCTACTTTATTCAATATTTCTTTATCACCTACATTTCTATATTTTGCATCGTAAGTTATTGATCCATCTTTTAATTTAGTTAAATATTCATTTAACCTATTTTTTGTAACTGTTGGCATTTTCTTACCATTTATCAAAATTTTTACTGCAGACTGAAAATATGAAGGTGATATTAATTGATAATATTTATCATTGCTAATTTCTTCAGTTTCTTCACCAATACTTTTTAAGAAGTCATTATACTCCGATGCAATACTTTTCCATCTTTCTTGTCCGCTATTTTCATTTAGTAACCAAGGGTCAATAGCTAAAATTATTTTTTTTGGAAAAAAATTTTTATTCTCATACATTTGATATATAGACAAAATGTCTTCTATAGATGCACCACTAACGCTACTATTAAAAAAGCTACTTGAATTGCAATTTTTTGAATTAATTAGCATTGTACGACTAGAACCTAAAACAACAATTTTAGGGCATGTATGAAGTTTTCCAATGATGTTTTTTTGAAGTTTTCTTTCATCATAGTTGTCAATATTAGTAATATTATTCCCGCTTATTAATGCAGTAGCAATTTTATCTTCATATACTGATGAAAACAAATTAGCAGGATCTATTGTGAAGTTTACAATAATTAAAACAATGATTATTGGAAAAGAAAAGAAAATAATTTTTTTTAAAAAATATTTCATAAGCTAAAATTGAAAATATATGAATTCATTTTCGTCAAAATTACCTAGCAAAAGTATTGACAAAACTATTATCAAATAAGTAAAATAACGAACATACTTTGACTTTTGATTTTTTATAAATCCAATTCCATAATTATATTCACGCCCAAACCATTCTATGAGCATAAATATTAAAACAATAAAAAGAATGAAATAAGCTCTTAACTCAATCTGTGGAACTGAAAATATAGTTAAAGAAAACATCTTTCTTACATATAAAAATGCATGTGAAATAGTATCTGATCTAAAAAATATCCAAGCAAAAACTGTTAATGAAAACGTTATCAAAATATTAATCACCTCTCTAAATGATGGCAATATTTTGCCCTGAGCTGCAATCTCTAAATTACTTCTATTTGTATTTAATAGCATAAGTGGTAAAAAATAAAGTGCATTTAGTGCGCCCCATACAATAAAAGTCCAATTAGCGCCATGCCAAAAGCCACTGACAATAAATATAATAAACGTATTCCGTATTTTCATCCATGTTCCTCCCTTACTTCCTCCTAATGGGATGTATAAATAGTCCCTAAACCATGACGAAAGTGATATATGCCATCTTCTCCAAAATTCTGCTATGTCTCTTGAAAAATAGGGAAAAGAAAAATTCTTAAGTAAATCTATACCAAATAATTTAGCCGTTCCCAAAGCGATATCTGAATAACCAGAAAAATCGCCATAAATTTGGAATGTAAAAAAAAGGGCGCCTAGTACTAAGGTACTTCCTGAATAATCCTCAGAGTTATTAAAAATAATATTTGCAAAATAGGCACAATTATCCGCAATAACAATTTTCTTAAAAAGTCCCCATAAAATTTGTCTCATACCTTCTGAGGCTTTTTCATAATCAAACTTTCTCTCTTTTTTTATCTGAGGTAGTAAATGAGTAGCTCTCTCAATTGGACCTGCAACTAATAATGGGAAGAAGCTAACAAAAAGTGAATAATCAATAAAATTTTTCTCAGGTTCTATTCTATTTTTATAAATATCTATAACATATGATAGTCCATGAAAAGTATAAAAAGATATACCAACAGGCAATATGACGTCAAGAAAAATAAAACTTGTTTCTATTCCAAAAACGGATAGTCCTTTAGAAAAAGATTCAGCAAAAAAATTATAATATTTAAAAATCCCTAAAAATCCCAGATTTATAAGTATACTTAACCAAAACCAAAAAATTTTAATTCTCCTATTCTTTGCATAATGCATCTGTAATCCAGTCACATAATCCAATAATGTAGAAAATATAAGTAAAAATAAAAATCTATAATCCCAACAAGCATAAAAATAATAACTCGCAACCATCAAAAGTAAATTCTGATATTTTTTGTTATTAGAAGTAAAAAACCAATAAATTATAAATACAATTGGTAAAAAAATGGCAAAATTAAATGAATTAAATAACATACTTTTCTTTATAAATATTTTTTAATCACATGAAGTTTTCCTTTTCCTGCTGGTATTTGCCAAGTATCTTTATTCCACTTACTATTTCCTTCTATTATAATTGGACCATTTGGAGTGATAGCAATATCCCAACCCACAGTTCTCACTTGAGGAACTACAAGTGCTGCTTCAATTACTTGTTGCTTTACTTCATTCCAAAAAGGAATTTTTAACCCTAAAATATCTTGTTTTGTTGATGGGTGTATTTCATGATAACAATCACAAGAAGATCTTTTTCTTATACCTCCTGAAATCACAATCCCTGTTTCACTATCGATCTCTGCAGCTAAATTACCCGCTGAATAATTATCTATTGGACAATCTACACTTATACGAAATACGGAACCTATAATTTCTACCTTTTTTTGATCATTAATTAAGGTTATCATCCTTATTGTATTAACCGCTGATGGAGAAACATTGGCTAAACTTTCATGTTGTATTATAAAATCTTCAAAATAAAAGAACTCATTTTCTTTAAAATGATTATTTAAAAAAGCAATAAGTTCTTCATCTCCTATAATTATATTATTTTCTCTTTTTTGAACTTCAAAAATCCTAACACCCTTTCCTCCCGAACTTTCTGGATTTTTAATTACAATTTTTTTATTTAATCGATCACAAACAACGCTTTTGATTGCATCAATATCTTTTTGGGTATATAAAAATGCTGGATTACAGAATTTATGAAATGTTTTGAAAAATGTTTTTTTATTATCAACTTCATCAATAAAATCTTTATGATTCATTTTGTTATGAAATTTATACATAACACCCATTGTTGCATATTCTTTTTTCTGCTCTTTATTTTTTCTATAAAATTGAAAATTATAATAATCTACAAAAGAAGAACCATAGCATAATGAATTTAAAACCATTTTGATACACAAAATTAGTTTGTTATACCCTTTTTTTGAAGTACAGTTGATAGATTTTACTAAATCCGCATAATCTGTCTTCAGAATAAAAAAACCTAAATATAAAATATTTTTCATAGCTTATTACTTGTTATTCAGAGTATTTATAATACTTGCAAACTTTTTAGTTAGTATGGATTCATCATAAGTAGTTTCTGCTAATTTTCTACTATTCTCGCCCATAGCTTTTAGTAAATGAGGATGGTTTTTCCAATGCATAATAAGTTCAAATAACTCAATTGGATTTTCTGGATCCACATAAGCGCCACAACTATTATCTTCTACCATTTTTTTTGTCCAACCATTTGAATTTACAATAATTGGTTTCCCAGCAGCCAAGGAATCAAATAATTTATTTGGTGAATTAGTACTTAAAATTGGAATATTTAAAAAAGGAACAACAGAAATATCACAAATATTTACAACCTCACTTGTTCCTTTCATTGCCATTCTACCATAAAAGAATACATTAGTCAACTTATATTTTTCGGCATACAATTTCAAAGTCTTTTCTGCTTTTCCTTCTCCTAAAAGAATAAAATCAATATCAGTTATTCCTTTATCATGTGCAATCTTTGCAGCTTCAATAAAATAATGAAGCCCATTTGCAATGCCCATTGTACCAAAATGAATCACCTTAAAAGAATTTTCTCTTAGTTGTAACTTTTCCATACAATCTTTGTCTTTTTCTCTTGGCCAGAAATGTTCTTTTTTAGCCATGTTGGGAATCATTGACACTTTATCTGATGACACATATCTAACAACGCCATCATACATTCCTGGAGATAGCGCAACAATATGACTTGCATTTTTATAGATAGTTTTTTCAAACCAAATAGCTATTTTTTTTACTAAAGGATTTTTTATACCGCCCATTTGTATTGGCACCTCAGGCCACAGATCCCTCACTTCAAAAACAAAAGGTATTCCTTTGATTTTTTTTAACAACAAGGCAGGAAGCCCAACTGACAAAGGAGTAGAGGTAGCGATAACTAAATCTATATCTTTATGCTTAAAAGCTTCAAAAGAAGATTTGTACATAAAATTAAAAAATGATTTTATTCGCATAGGAATACTCATCTCATTTGAATAAGCATTTTTGAGGTACACTATATTGATACCGTCTATGTAGACTGCTTCTCTATTTAATGCGGTTATTTTTTTATTTTGCGTTATAACTGTAACTTCATGCCCTTCTTTTAAAAGTTGTTGCACAATAAAATAAATACGAGTAGCTCCAGGCTCTCTCGGTGTTTTAAAATATTGATGTATATAAAGAATTTTCATTTATTATATTTTAGTGTAAATATCATTAAGCATTTTAGAATTGAATGACCACGAAAAATCCAAAGCATGATCATAAGCATTTTTAGAGATCTCATTGTAATTATCTTTTATTTTTAGAATAGCTTCTGCTATTTTCTCATGTTCTTTAGGCAGTACTGAAAACCCAACTACACCTTCTTCATAATTTCCGTCAAATCCTTGTCCTTTTGTATAAACTACTGGCAAGCCTTGAGTCATTGCTTCTACGTATACCAATCCAAAAGATTCTTTAAATGACGGTACTACTAAAAGATTTGAATCCCTATATACTTTTAATAATTGTTCCTTATCTGAAATAAAGCCTAAAAACCTAGCATTCAAGCCTTTTGCTTCCTCTTGTAATTTTTCTTTAAGATAACCTTCTCCTACAATTGTGAGTTGAAAATCAACACCTTGTTCTTTTAATAATGTACAAGCTTTAATTAATGCACCACAATTTTTATTTTCACGAAGCTTACCAACAAAGAGTATTTTTAAACAAGTACTATTAAAAGATTCATTCAAATCTCTATTTTTTATCCAAAAATCATTCACTCCATTAGGAATAACCTTGATCTTATTTTTGATTTGCTCAAATTGAAGTTCAGTTAGACATTCTTTTAATTGAATATTTTTATAAGCCGGTGATAAAACCATTATTGATTGCGCACTATTTAATATTTTGAACCCTATTTTTCTAAAAAAAATAGATTTTTTCATAAATATATTTATATCTGTATTTCTAACTGTGACAATATAAGGAATACCTCTCTTTTTAAATAAAAAAAAAGAAATAATGCCATTAGATATTAATGAGTGAGCATGAGTAACTGTTATTTTATTATTTTTTACTTTTTTATTAAAGTCCATATAAATGGAAATCATTTTTAATGGCCAAAAATATCTTTCAACATTTGAAAAAGCTTTGGAAATTATGTATAAAATATTTTCAGATTCACAATAATCCCTATTTATTTTATCCCTTTTATTTATAGGAATATATACTATTTGATGAATTGACGAATTTATTTCTTTTAAAGAAAGAACCAATTCTTCATGCAACTTATTAGTTAAAAAATAGGAATTAATATGTACTAAATTTATCTTATGTCCCATTATGCAACTACTGAATTGAAACTAACTAAATTTAAATCTTTCTTTGCCTCAAGAAATGCTGGTGATTTCAAAAATTGATATTCTACAACCCTTTCATCTTTTAACTTGGTATTTTCTAATTCACTTATATCAATAGCTGGATGACAAGGAATTTCTAAAATTGCATTATCAAATTTTGCTTTAGGATTTTGCACCAAAGATTTAAAAACATCAATAGCATTATGAGAACTTGTAACTAACATGCCTTCAGGACTTTTAAAATATTTATTAATTTGCTTTTTATTTTTTTTTAGGTATTGCTCCACAAGCAAACGTTTAATTCCAAACTTTTGGATATCAAATATACTAGGAACAATTACTTTACCTGAATTTTGTATATAATGCTTAACATAAAAACGAATTCCTTTAGGCTTTAGAGTTTCTTTTCCAAAATCCAATAAGGCCTTAAAAACTACTGGAATTCTATTAAGCCCTTGGTGTGAATCAAAGTGTGTTATATTGTCCCCCAAAATATCATATAGCTTTGCATACTGATTTTTCAACTCTAACAATACTTCTTCTTTTTTAATTAAATTTTTCTTTGCTCTACTCTCTAATTCTTTTTTAGAATGAAAATTACCATCTTTATCAACTAAAGAAGCTACTTCACTAATAGAAGATGTTGGTTTTCCTTCGGTTAAATTAAAATGAAGTCCAATACTAATATTTGGAATTTTAAGCAACTCTATTGCCTCATTTGCATATGGCATATTTACCATTACTGTTGTAGAAGTAATAGTCCCTAAATGCATTAATTCTGTTATTGCATTATTTATTGACTTTGTCATTCCAAAATCGTCTGCGTTGATGATAATTTTCATTTTTTTAAATCTTTAAAGCTAATTAATTGAAACTTATTGATGCTGTTTTTAAAACTTTCTGACTTCAATATGTCGAACTCTTGTAGTCTTTTGTCGGTTAATTTTGTCTTTGGCAAATCTGTAATTGATGTAGCTGGATGGCAAGGAATTTCAATGTATAACTTTTCTAAAGCATTTAATTTTTCTAAAGCTTTAAAAGTATCTACTTTTTTTAAATTTATATGTAAAAGTTCCCCTTCGGGCATTACATAATATTTGCGAAAAGTAGTATTATATTTTCTATAATACAATTCTGTTACATACCTTTTGATTCCAAATTTAAAAATATTTTTAATTCCAACAACTTCAGGAAATTTAGATTTAGTAACAAACAAATGATGCGGTGAACGTAAACCTAATGCTGTATTTTCTTTTCCTAAAGATAAAAAAGCATTTGAAATGGGCTTATATTTATGTACTCCTTGATGTGAATCTATATGAGTTAAACGATTTCCTACACGCTGTTGTAATAATAAAATTTGAGCCTTTAATTCTTTATAAACGTCATTAGCATTTATTTTTCCTTGTTTACTCCTTTTTCTTAATTCTTTAAATTCATAAAACTCTCCCGTTTCACTATTTACAATAGTTGAAATTTCGGATGCATCTAAAATAGGCTTTCCTTGAGTAATATTAAAATGCAGACCAATGCCAAAATTTGGATGTTCTAATAATCTATCTACATCTTCCCAATAAGGCATATTAACCATGACAGTTGTAGAGGTTAATGTTCCCATATTCGCTAATGTGAATACTGCTTCATTTACCGACTTTGTAAAACCAAAATCATCAGCATTGATAATTATTTTCATTTTATTTATACATGGGTGATAAAATTAATTATTCGTTTAGCTCTTTCTATCACTCCAAATTTTCTAGCATGATCCATTGCATTAAGTGACATTTTATTTCGTAATTCTCCATCACTTATTAGTTTTTCTAATGCATCTCTAATTTGAGAAATATTATTTGGATCAACTAAAATTGAAAAATCTGAAGTACATTGTACTCTTATTTCAGGAATATCAGATGAAATTATGGGTAGTCCACATGCCATAGCTTCAACTACAGCATTACTAGAGCCTTCGTGTTGTGTTGGCAAAACAAAGATATCGGAAGCTGATAAAAGTTCTGGAACGCTACTTCTAGGTACTTTCTGTTTGAAAACAACCTCTTTACCATCTGGATTTTGTTTTCCCTCTCCCACCATTACTAATCCAATGTTTTCTATTCCTTCAGCAGCTTTAACCAATCTTAAAGGTCCTTTGTTTTCTATAAAATGTCCTAAAAACATAACTAATATTTTATTTTGAGGCAAATTATATTTTTCTCTAAGCTCTTTTCTATTTTCTCTTTTATAATACACGTCAAAATCCACCCCATTAGGCTCTACAATAATTTTATCTTGAGAAACTTTCATATCTATCAATTTCTCCTTTATCATTTCAGAAACAGCTATAAAACCATCTATTTTATTAAAAAATTTTGTATATAAATTTTTATTGTACCATTTTTGAACTAATTGAATATTTCTATTTTCACCTACTGCTGCAATAAATGGCTTATTGTATTTTTCTAATGCCTCTACCCCTAATAATGCATTTTTAATAAAATGACAATACACCACATCAAATTCAATTTTATTTTTCTTTACAATTCGCTGTATTGCATTTACTTGTATTTTACGAGCAATTGTATAGGTATTAAAACTCCCTATTTGTTTTGTCGATAAAGAAGTAAAAAGAGGTCGGTAAACTCTTGCTAATTCACTACCATAGTCCATTTTTTGAAATTTTATCTTTCTTGGGACTAATTGAAAAGGCGCAATAACAGTTACTTCATTTCCTAGTTTTACAAATTGTTGGACTAAATTGTATACAAAAACTCCATTTGTGGGATGTTGTTCTGAAGGATAATTATCTGATATTATTAATATTTTCATTTCTTTTATTTTTTCTTACGCTTACAAATTGTAATAACTTTTAATTTTAAATTTTCATTTTGTTACCTTTTCAAGAGTAGCATTTTATAGTATTAACCTTTATATAAACTTTATATTAGCATACTTAGTATTTAAATTTGATTTTTTTTGCAACAGTTGTGAAACAATTAGCGGTGTAACTATTTTATAAATCACTGTGGTATTCATTTCTGATATGTTATCTTTAAAATCACTAAATCCTTTATTATTGAAATCATTTGGAAAATCTTCTGAATTTAGAAGTTCAGACAAAAATAACAAAAGATTTTCATGATGGCTTTTCTTTTGCTTCTCAACATCTGCTTGTATATATTTCTTAACTTGAAAAGGAAGCATTTTTGCCATATTTTTAGAATAAAGAAACAGATTAAGTTTAAAGGAACTTATAGGGAACCCCCATGCAGCGTTCTCAATATCCGCCACCCTTTTATTCATTTTTATTAAAAAATCTTTGTAAAATTTATAATTTTTTTTATATTTTTCAGGAATAGACATTGATTTAATAAAGAAATCTGTGTCATAAAAAGGTGTTACCGTCCAAAAATAATATCTTTTTCTATCCTCTCCTTCAAATACAGATTTAAAAGCGCTTTCATAAATCATAAAATGAATATACTTAATTTCGAAAGATTGTTCTGGAAATGATTTTAGAAAGCTTATAATATCACTTCTAACTTGATTAATAGTTATTCCTGTAATATTTTCAATATATTTGTAAGGTAACACACTATTTTTCTCTATAATAGCGTCCATAAGTTGTTCATAGTCCTTTACTTTTTTCGAAAAAGTAATATGAGGTTTAATTCTATCTCCTCCATCACCTGTAAAATAGACAAAATCTTTTTCTTGTTGTAAAAGTTGTTCCTCATATTGATAATTAAATGCATTTTCTAGCGAATTAAGACCCATTTTTTGTCTCGCCAACTTATAAATCATATTCCCAGTAAAAGCTTCTGTATTAAGCACTTTAAAAGGCAAATTTATTTCCGTAGCTATTTTTTTTGCTAATTTTACGTCTTTTTGTTCTTTCTTATTTACACTTAATCTTGAAATGGCTTGACAATTTCTTGTAAAATCAAATGCTGCCGCTACAGCTCTCGAATCAAGTCCACCACTTAAACCAATTATACTTTTTGCTTGCTGTCTTTTACTTGTGGCCTTTTTAAAAATTTCTACAGATTGTTCTACTTGTTTTTTATAAGAGGTTGTATAATCTACCATTGTTTCAAAATTAAAAACATAATTTCTTTCTAATTTTATTTCTCCTTTATTTTCATAAACTACTAAAAGACTACCTGGTAAAAAATAATGACACCCTTCAATAAGTGTTCTGTTTCCAACAGTATACCCTAACATCATAAATTGTGCAGCACCAATCTTGTCAATATTTTTTAACCCTATTACTTCTGTTATAGTATTCTGCTCACGGGACATTATCAAAAAATTATTACTTAAATAATAATATATAGGTAATCTTGCAAACACATCATTTAACAAATAGGTTACAGCTGTTTTTTTATCTCTAATAACTATAATAAAATCCCCATCAATACTTGTAAGCCATTTTGATACAGCTGCTTGTCTTTCAATATTATCACAAAGTATTTTATGAAGTTTAACTAATTCTTCAACTTTATTCTTCTCATCTACGTTGTAAAAAAAACCTTCAATTACAGCTAAAAAGTCATCATTTTCAAAGGTATAAATAGGATACTTTTCATATCTATTTCCAGAAATATATAAATCATTTGCTTGAAAATATGATTCATAAAAATAGCGGTTATCGCAATTATTAGAACTTAACTTTTCTACAAGTTTTGATTTTAAATTTCCAAGTCCTTCCTTATTAAAAATCAAATTAATTCCTGGCATTTTATTTTATTTATTATGGATTAGTTGTAATAGATGTTCTACTCTAAGATTACTACAATTGTTTTGGTCATAAATCCCTTCCTCAAAAAGCCACTTTTCCTCAGCGTAATTATATTTATATCTTCCAGGCTGACCATCTATGATCAGTTTTCGTTTTGCTTTTGTATCTCCAAAAAGACTTTGAATTTCTATCATATAAAAATTATCATCATTATCTATTAAGACATCAAAACTAATGCTTTTAAGATTATGTTGATCTGTAATATCTCTAACATAATTTAAGATATTAAGAGGTAGATCTGAAAAAACAGCATCTCCTGAGCCACTAGCAAAATCACCCCTTCTGACTTTTTGATAGCCAAAATAAGAATCCCCGATACGAATTATTCTCCACTCTATTGGATTTTCAATAAACTCTTGAAAAAAAATACTTCCCCATTCTAAATCTTTAACAAAACCAGCTCCCATATTTACTCCTGATCCGAAACATTTATTCAAAATTTCAAATGCCTGTGCTTTCTTTCTCAAAATTTTTACTCCTTGAGATGAATCGCCATGATTTGTTTTAAAAACTAGCGGAAATGATACTTCATCCAAAAAAGCTCTTGCTTCATTATAGTCATAAAATACCCAACCGCGTGGATGTTTAATTTCATTTGCCTCAAACCAATAATGCATTCTTCTCTTACTTTCCCATACCCACATTTCATTATAAGATGGAAAAATTGTATAGCCCAAATCTTCATTAATCACTTTAATTCTTTCATCAAACATATTTTTAATTACTGTTGATGATGCTGATGGCCAAACCAATATTCCTTTACATCCAGATTGATTTAAAACATCAATCCAATTTGATTTTGTTAAGTCTATAAGAACATAGGGAACATTCATTTCCTCACATGCGGCTATGTAAAAATAATGAAAATTCCGTTGCTCTTCAACAATTCCAATTAATGGAAAATTAGATTCTTTGTTATGTACTATTTTTTTTGGATAATCAAATGCTCCTTTTCGGTTCCAAAATTTTTTGTAAGCATAAAGAGGTGCTAAATAGGTTATAATTTTAAAAATATATTTTTTTAACTCTTTAGTTCTCATAGTTAATTTTTAATTATAATTTAATTGTTTTGAAAGTCTGGTTGCGCCTATTACAATAGAAAAAATAAACCAAGGGAAAATCTGAGTTAAAATCCCTCCCGCTTTGGACATATGAAATGTTACAATAATTAATATAATTAAAAATAAAATACTCTTACTATATTTATAATTATAAAATGCATATTTCCACATCCTTATAAAAAAAAGATTAAAAAACAAAAAACCAATTATTCCTGTTGTTGCTAATAATGCAATAAAGATATTATGTGTATCCATGGGGAGTCCGTAATATATATTCATTTCTTTTAAAAAACCAGATCTCCCAACTCCTAAAATTGGATTATCATAAAAAATATTCATACCTGCATCCCATAATTCATTTCTACCAGTCTCCCCCTCTTCAGTTGTTTCCATCAATCTTTTAAGTAATACTTCATTTGATAAAAAATATTGCCAAATAAGCATTCCAATAAAACTAGCCAAAATTATTGTTAAAAACTTAACTTTAAAAGTCGTCTTTTGTAATAAAACTGTAATAAAACCTCCTAAAAAAACTAAAATAAAAGCTCCCCTTGATGCAGTTCCTGATATCATTGCTATAATAGCCAATGAAAAAAATCCAAAAATGACTTTTAAAAAAAAACTTATCTTTCCTTCTAATATTAAGGAGAAAATTATCATAAGCGCAATTGCACCTTTAACTCCAATTGCATTAGGATTTTCTCCAAAAAGACTCAACCTAGAAGTCAAATCCGTATACTCTGAATCAATACCTATACCCATTAAAAATAAAAAACTAAGTAATGCAATACTATAAACATAAATTTTCAATACCTGTATATTTAAATAAGGTTTCTCGATTAAATGATTACTTATAAGCACCATAAATAAAATTAATTGAAGCACTTTAAAACTAGTAATATCATAAAAAGTTTGAATATATTTTATATTTATTAATGATGAAATACTTTCTGTAGCAATATAACAAAGCAATGGAATTATGTAGTAAGACATGTATCGCAAAGAAACTCTTTTAGAAAAAACTTTCAATGAAGATATTAAATATAGTATTGTAGTCATTTTAGTAATTGAAAATACTCCTTGTAAACCAAAAGGATTCCAATTTTCAAAAGTAACAGAAAATACTAATAAATAAAGTGCATAATCATTATATGTTACATTATATATTTTCATTATAAAGTTATTTTTTAAGATACTTTTTCAAAACTCCCAAAGAAGCTTCTAAATGAGACTCACATCTTATATGATTTAATAAACTAAAGTAATGAGATTTATTTATGAATCTATTTTCAAGTCCTGTTTTAATAAGTAATTTTTTAACCTTATTATTTTTAATTCCATTTAATGGACTAAAGGCTCTAAGATATTGACTTTCATATTTTATTAAAAAATCATTCCAGTTCTCTAACATCAAATTTTCATCAGAAATTATATTATTAACAATTTCAATTTCTTTTTGAATAATATTACTATCATGTGTATTCAAAAAAGAAACACTATAATCTATTTTTGACTGCTTAATGAACTTTAAATCAAAATTAATCTTATTATTAGATGTAATATTAATTGCTAAAATAATTCCATTATACCAAGATTCATATTCCGATTTTTTTGTAAATAAAAAATTTCCTAAGCTATAAAAAATAGGCACATCATGATAAACCTCAAAACCACTTATACAATGAGGATGATGTCCAATAATTAAGTCAGCTCCATTATCAGCATAAAACCTATATTTTTTTTGCATTGTAGGATTTGGGAGATTATAATATTCATTTCCCCCATGTATGATTACTATTACTAAATCCGCATTTAATTTTTCATTTTTTATTTGATTTACATTATCAATTATGTCTAATGCATTTGCCCCAGGGTATCCATTTTCAGCATTCGCCCATTCGTTTTCGGCAAAATTTAGAAATGTTATTTTTTTTCCATTAACATTATAATAAAAAGGTTTTTTTACTTCTTCAGTTGATAATCCTGCACCAAAATAGTTTATGTTATTTTTATTACAAAAATTTATGGTGTCTTTTAGGCCGTCAACTCCATAATCAAAAATATGATTATTAGCTAAAGTAACTAAATTAACATTTAATTTAGTTAACAAACTAGAAATACGTTTTTCATCACCTTTTAAATGAAGTCCTGTTTTTTTTATTTTATTTTCCGATTTTGTAATAGGACACTCTAAGTTTATAACATTTAATGTAGAATCATAAAAATAGTTAATTATTTCAGAATTTACTTTTGGATCATGACCATTTGTGATTACTAAATCACCGCATATATTTATTTTAATATCATTCATAAACAAGTCGATTTCAATCTAATCTTTAACAAAAGGTTGCAATTCTGTTGCAAATTCTTTTAAACTTAACCATATATTTGTTAAATTATTCATGTGAACATCATTTGTAAAATTTGGTATTTTAATAAAATAATACTTCATAGAATCACCACACATCTTATTTAAATTAAATAAAACTGTGGAATGAAATGCAATTAAAGCAATTGGTAAAAATTCAGAGGATACAATATAATTTTCAAAAGGTGTATCATTTTTTAATACTTGCATATAATTTTTAATTTCATTAAGTTTTTCATCGCCTTCATATACTCTTGGTACATATATCACATTGTTGTCAAATAATTTATTTACAAATTTTAATGTATCAAAAAATTGTTCTTTAGTCATATAACCACGCTCAACATGAGGATCTCCAATGAAATAAACTTTATTTACTTTATTTGTGTGTTTTTTTAAATTACTTATGAAACTAAAATTATTGATTATAATTTTTTGATTTGGTAAAAGTTTAATGTAATCAGGATAAGCTGTAAAAAAAATATTTGGATAAAAAACGTGTTTATCTATTGATAAAAACCTATATATAAATTTATTACTTCTACCCTTAAAATCGTTAAAAGGGTTTTGTGGGTTATAATTAACAGTCCCATTACCATCATCAATGAATATTATATCTTTTAAATTTTTATGTTTTGTAACATATCTAAAAAAAATTGTTAAATCGTTACCTATAATATTAGAACTTTTAAAATTTATAAATTTTAATCTTATCCATGAGTACATCAAATTAAAAATTAATTTTAAAGAGGTGCTCTTTAAATCTAGAATAAAAGATGGTGGCAAATAAATTATTTTATCCCATTCGTATAATTTTATTGTAGAATTAACCTCAAATCGAGCATTTTTTTCTTTATTGCAAACAATTAATATATTTACATCTTCATGTGAATTAGTAGTATGGATGTATTCTACACAATTAATAACTTGTAAACCAGTTACAACAAAAAAATAATTTTTTTTACTTATACTCATTAAAATTATTTTAATTTAAATTTTTAGACAAAATCTCAAATACAGAAAAATCCCAAGAAGAAAAAACTCCAAAAGAAACTTTTTCATCAACTACAATATGACTAACTTTTCCTGACAACATCTTGCCATTTTTTTTAAAATTATCAACTTTTGACAACATAATACCTCCCTCACTTTTGTAGAGAGATTCTCTTTCAAATCTAGTAAATTTATCTTGCTCCAAAATTGGGACTAATCCATGTCCTATATGTTGAAAATACATTTTATCATCAGGTCTTACGCTTATTAATGAATCAGCTTTAAATATAGTAATAGTATTAATAGCATCATCAACAATATCTGTAGTTACAAATGGATATTCTAAAGAAAATGAAAGTATAGCTTCTGGATTAATTTGTATTTGAGAAATAGTTTCTAAAACAAATTTGAAAGTACTATTTAGAGTTTCGCCAGATTTAGATAACTCCAGAGGTCTTTCAACAATTAATAACTTAGAAAAAAATATTTTTTTTGTTTTAATAAAATCTAATATCTCTGAATCAGATGATGTGACTACAATCCAATCAATTTTTTTAGAATTTTCTAGTTTCTCAATTGCTTTTTCCAAAATAGTTTTGCCACTTGAACATTTAAACAATGGCCAATTAATCTTATTAATGAATGTATTTCTTACAGGTACAACAGCAATTGTCTTCGGGGTAATAAGTTTATAGGTTTCTACATATGTTTCTTTAATTTTTTTTCTTGTAGATAAAATTCTTTCTTCATTACCTGTGAGATTATTTCCATGCCTTCTATAATAAAATAGAGGGATATTAATATTAGTCACTTTATAGTGCATAATAAATTTAATCCATAAATCATATCCATCTTGACAAGTAAAACTTTCATTATAACCACCTAATCTTTTGAGATTTTCTAATCTTATCATAGTACAAGCACCATGAGCAGGCTGATCAAAAAGAGAAACATCTTTATCAAAATCATGCCTAATTTCCTCGCCTGTAATGACTCCACTTTCATTAGTATAATAGTAATCAGGAAAAACCAACCCCAGATCAACATCGTTTTCTAATGATGCAACCATAGTTTCCAATGCATGTGGTGTTAGAAAGTCATCTGCATCCAACCTCATTATATATTTAGCACGTGACGCCCTCATTGCTATATTATTGGTTACATTTAATCCTTTATTCTGTTGATATATTATATTTATTTTGGGGTTATCTCTGTAGCTCTCAATAATATCTTTACTATTATCTGTTGACCCATCGTCAATAATAAAAAGTTCAAAATCCTGAAATGTTTGTAACAACACACTTTCTATAGATTGTCTGATATACATTCCATAATTATAATTTGTAATATAAACGGTCAATAGAGGATTACTATTCATCTTATTATTATTCTATTAAATTCCAATCCAATTTTTGATGTTTTAAAACATCTTTCTTTAGTCTTTTCCCAATCAATTTATCAAAATCTCTTGAATCAATTCCATGATTTGGACGTAATACTGTTAAATTATCTTCAGTCAAAATTTCTCCTGCTTTAATATTTTTTGAAGGATAAACCGCCCTTCTAAATGATTCAACATGTCCATTTTCAATTTCAATAAGAACAGGCTTTTTGATATTAACCCCTTTCAATTCGTTAATAAGTTGAATTTCTTGAATTAATTCAGATATTTCAAAAGGGGTTAAAGATACTTTATGATCTCTAAATTGTTTACCTTCTCTTGAATCTGTAAAGTGAAATTCAAGAATTTCAGCACCAATTGCAACAGCATAATTTAAGGCTTTGCTTCCCTCTGTATGATCTGAATAACCAATTGTAAGATTAGTAAGGTCTTTTAATCTTTTGATTACATTTAAATTTGCATCAGAGCTAGGTATAGGGTACATACTAGTACATTGCAAAACTGCCAACATTTCTGCAGACTTATAATCAGAATTGACTGATTGAATATAATCTATAGTTTTCATAATCTCATCCTCTGATGAGAGACCAGTTGAAACAATGATTGGTTTTCCTTTTTCAGCTGTTTTTTTCAATACCGGATAAGCCGTTAAATCTCCACTCCCAATTTTATACAAACTAATATATTTATCCAACCATTCCATTGCTTCAATATCCCAAACCGATGATGTATATAATAGCCCAGCTTCTTTAACCATTTCAGCTAAGTAAATATGATTTTCTTTTGTTAATTCAAATTTTTTAAAATGTTTATTTCTATCTGGACTTTCTAATTGAGAAACTAATGTGTCACCAGTATAAATTTGAAATTTCACATAATCTACGTTTGTAGCAATTGCCATTTGAGCTAGTTTTTTAGCGTAATCAAAATTACCTTCATGGTTCCCTCCTATTTCTGCAATTAATAGTGGCCCAAATTTTCCTTGAAAAGGATTATTTATTTTTGTATTTCTTTCCATATGTTGTATATCTCATGTAAATTATAGTTAAAATGATCTCCTTTAAATTGCTGTATTATTTTTTCTGTTCTTTCAAAATCTTCCTTGGTATCAAGAGCCATCTGAATACCAGATGCTTCTGGTAATTTAGAATTCATATAATAAAAATTATTTTCTGAGGGATACTCATATGCATATAATGTAACATGCTCTTTGTATTTTTCTTCCTTATTAATTTGAAGTAATAAAGACTCAAAATAGGATAGTTTCACAATTTCTATACTCATACCTTTTGGAAAAGTTCTATCTTTCACATTAGTAATAAAATCGTATTTTCCTGTTTCTGCAAGAGTAATCATATCCTTTAAAATATTGACATCTAAAAAAATATTATCACCATTAATTCGAATAATATAATCCCATTTTTTTTTCTTTCCAGCTTTAAAAAAACGATCTGCAACATTAACTAATGAACCTCTAAAGCAATTCACCCCAATTCTTTGTGCAAACTGTTCAATTTTGTCATCACTGTTTTCTAAAGAAGTTGCAATAACTATTTTATCTGCATCTACAACTTGAGAAATTCTTTCTACAATATATTGTAGTATTGGTTTACCATTTATTTCCATTAAGGCTTTACCAGGTAAACGATTGGAAGAAAATCTTGACAAAATTACAACTCCTATTTTCATCTTTCACCTATTTTTTTAGCAGGAGATCCTCCCCAAATTTCATTTGCAGGAATATTACAATTAACAACTGAATTTGCTGCAATTACAGCACCATTATCTATAGATACCCCTTTTAAGATTGTAACATTACTAGCTATCCAAACATCATTGCCAATTTTAATTGAATCTGTAGTATTTGGTTGAATATTGATATTAATTCCTTTTTCTATTTGATGATTACTATCTACAATATAAACGAAGGGAGCAATTAGACAATCATCTCCTATTTCTATTTTTTTTGAAGCAAAAATAAAGGTATGGTAACCTATAGTTGTTCTTTTACCTACAGCTATAATAGCTTCTTCATTGCAAGAACAAATTCGAGCTCCTTCTTTTATAATCACCTCATCTTCAATATAAATATTCTTAGGAAATCTTATAAACTCAACACGTTTGTCAATAAAAACCATTTTACCTAACTTTCCTAAAAAAAATCTATTTTTAATCATTCTAAAATGGTTAAAAATGTTAAATTTAAGGTGTTTTCTTACTTGTGATTTCATATTTTACTATCCTTTAATTTTTTTTGAAGTAGAGTATAAAAATCTCCAATAATTGAAAAAATTAAACATCTCAGACATTAATGACCCGAACGATACTGCATTTAACAAAGAATCAAATATCAAATAACCAATTCCTGAAAAGGCAACAATAAATATGAATCTCATAGTAATTATAACTTTAAACACTTTAAAGCTTTTTAAGCTATTTAAAGCGCTGTGCATCATGGTGTTTAAACAGAAGAAAACACCTGAAAAAACAGTTATTTGTACTGCTATTATTCCAATTGTATACTTTTCAAAATATTGTTCAACAATATATGGAATTGTTAGTGCAATTAAGGTAGCCATTATTGACATCAATATAAATAATTTCCAAATAGCTGACATTGTAAAATCATAAACTTTTGATTTATCGCCAGTTTTACCATAAATGTGTGACATTTGAGGAAATAAATACCGATTTATATAAAGTGGAAGCGCCAAAAAAGCATTATTAATACTTCCAGCAGGAGAATAAAGCCCAACCATTAATGGCCCACTAAAGGCAACCAAAATTAATCTAGGAATACTTCTACTCACAGATGCCAAATAATTCCAAATATACATAGGCATACCTATACCAACCATTTCTTTGAAATCTACCAATTTAAATTCATATTTAACTTTATAGGGTCTAAAAACATAATAACCTAAATATAACATTAATGCAACAACTACTTGATAAATTATATAACCCCACAAATCATAATAATAGACCAAAGGCAATAATAGAAAATATAAAAAACTTGTAAAAAATTGAACTTTACCTAAATAAGCAAATGCACTAGATGATCTATAAGTTGCTCCTAAAAAGTTTGTTTGTATACCTAAAGAACTAGTTGAAAATGCTAATACAAACATTAAAGCATACTCAAAAGTAAAAAAATCAAAAAAAACAAAAAAAATACCCATTAATAAAATTAAACACATTAAACCCAAACTGAGAGCAGTTGTATAATAACCAACTGTTTTTAATTTTTCAAGAGCCTCTTCTTTCTTATCTTGACCTATCAAAAAGGCAATTTCACGATTTAAACCACTAGTAGTCCCTAAGGTAAAAATTTGTAAATATCCAACAAAAACCAAAAAAGATTGCCATAGACCTAAATCAATAGGATCTAACCATCGTAAAATAATTATTCCAGAAATAGTAACAGATAATGTTTTAAACAATCCTGAGGAGACATACAAAACACCAGCACTATTAGATATTCTAGTAAAGTATTTTTTCAAAATTTTTTATCTAATCAATTAATAATTAATATATATTTATAATCTACCATCCGAGCAATTATTCAAAATTCCTTTGACATCATACACTACTGCATTTTCTTTTTTCAATGGTTCCAAATCTAAATTTAGAAACTCTTTGTGAGATACTCCTAATACAATGGAATCATATTTAAATCCTGAAACAAGTTCATTGTAACAAACTAAATTGTATTCATGTTGTACCTCTGCTGGATTTGCCCATGGATCAAAAATTGTTACGTGAATACCATAATCTTCTAGCGCTTTTACCACATCTACTATTTTAGTATTTCTTACATCTGGACAGTTTTCTTTAAAAGTTACTCCTAATAATAATAAACTTGCCTCTTTTACTGTAATTCCTTTTTTAATCATTAATTTAACCACTTGAGCCGCAACATATTCACCCATAGAATCGTTTAATCTTCTACCTGCTAAAATAATTTCTGGGTGGTAACCATGCTCTTGAGCTTTTTGGGCTA
>JACCDV010327555.1_pt1 | contig 28459 bp, 34 predicted proteins | sample 7446131 | NCBI WGS metagenome assembly JACCDV01 (sample SAMN15323448, study PRJNA562643) | freshwater metagenome | isolation source: river surface water | place: USA:Blue River Watershed | collected 2017-08-17 | reverse complement strand
CTTCCAGTAGTGAGTGAGAGTGTGTTGGCTGCCGAACGCCGTATGCGTTGGCGATGAGATGATTATGGCTGGCATCTCTAATCAAGAGGCATCAGAAAGTATTGATTTCAGTGCAGATCGTCTTGGGCGGTGCAATTCGCGATGAAGGGATCGCCGTGGAGAGCGATGAGTGCACTATTTCGATAAAGGAGTCGTTTTACATAGGTCGATGAAGCGCGTTGCGGCATCGCCTACTGTCATTTGAGCGTCCATGAGCCCATGTTGCACTGCTGGTGGCTCATGGTGTGAGCCACATCGGCGACGAGATGCAGAACGTATGGAGACTCGCTTGGTGCGCCCGCTCACGCGAGCAGTCTCCAGCCGTGCGGGCTTCGAGCAACCCGCAGCTATTGATGCCCCTTACGCCATGAATGGGTGCAGTCAGGCCGTGCCTTTTCTGGTTCGCGCCCTAGCTTCTCGCGGTGAGGCCTCTCATTTCCATCACCGTTCCATGAACTATGGCCCAGCGTCCATCCTTGACCAACCGCGAGTAGTTGAAATCGCGATGCCTTTCCTTCGGAATGCTCGGCTGGAAGTGAGCCCATGGCAACCCAGTGCCAAGTTTCTCGAGGATGGTTGATAGGACATCTCGTGACGGCATGCTATTGCGAGATCTGAGAGGCCTAAGCTTTTCCGAGACAGCATCCCATTCCTCATCTGAAAGCCGCCAGCCCATTGCGTTCTGCGCGAGGTCAAAGTCTCTGCGAGGCTGACGGCGGCCAATCAAACCAACGTTGTTTCTTGCTACGCCATTTAGTAAAAATTCTGCTGATTCAAGTGCCGACGCGTATCGGACTGGTTCCTCGAGCGGCTTGACGCTGATGAGCGTACAGGACCTCGCTGCCAGCGTGCCTTCGCGTTGTGTTCCCTTCAGTGCGATGCTGACCTCGGCGTCTGGAAGGTCAAGCGCAAGAACGCCTGCCTTCACGGAATTGGCGAGACTGCTCCAGCACCGGTACGCGGAGGGAAAGCACCGGAACCAAAGGAGACGTTCAACGTTCGAGCGGGAGTTGACGAACCAATCGCCAACCACCACGCCTGAAGTCGCCCACCCCGGCGCCACTCCTTCAAAGTCAGGGGAGCCCAGGAGGTCTGGGCCTGTTGGTGAGGCCATTGCCGGGTTTAGGTTTTTTAGCCAACCAAACAGTGCTGCAATCAAAAGACTCGCTGGGATAAGGGCGCGCTTGCCATCTACATTGGCGGCGTAGACAGCTTGTAGATTGCCGGCCACCTCTGGAAAGTTGCGAATGACCCAGTACTCACCTGGTTGCACCGCAACCAGGTGGCGGAGGCGCACCGTGGTCCGCATCGTGGTGCCGCTTCCACTGGAAGCCATAGCCTCGGGAAACTGCTCCAACTGCAGGACGCTCTCCGTGCCTTGGGAATCGACTGCGATTCCTGCAATGCGCCCGCTCTCAACAAATGTTCTCTTTACCCACTTCACGCTGCTTCTCCGTATTCGGAGTAAAGCGTTCTGGGCTTAAATTTCGAACTAAAAGTGGTCTAAAAATCCTTGATGCGAAATCTCCACCACCACCTCCATCTTTTACTCAACCCGTTCATCCGGGAACTTCGCGTACAGCATCCGTCCCTTGTTCAGCTGCTTGAGGGATACCTCGCTGCCTCGAAATGCGAGCACTACCTTGCGCAGCTTTGGCAGCACTTCCATTCGGTGGTGATAGGCCCCGCGACACCCAGATTCCTGAAGGAAGCGCGCTGTCGTCACGCCGCGCTCGCCACGTTGAATGAGTTGCTTGAAAACCGCCTGCGCCTGACGGGCGTAGAACGCGTCAGCCACTTCCACTTTGGTTCCGCGGGGGCCTGAAGGACTGTGCCCCAACTGGTCTTGCTTGGTGGGAATGCAGAGCTGAGGAGCCAGCCTGAGCAGCATGTCCTTCAGAGTTGTTCCCCTAGAGGCGACCAGGCTTGATAGCGATTGATCAATCACACCCAGCTCACCTTGGCCGTCGCTCCAGGTGTGGAACTTCTCCAGTAGCCAGCCAGCCAGTCCCGACGGCGAGTCGGCCAATGCATGAGCCAGCGTCTGAGGCTTGGTGGCCTGCATGTGGCTGTAGCCGCCTTCGGTCTGCACCCATTGCGCCCTCGCGGCAAGCCATTCCGATTCCACCGGCGACAAGGGAGGGGCGTCTTTGCCCAACGGCGGTTGGTAGCTGCCCGAGATGAAGTTCAAGTGCAGCGCGCGAACTGACGCCGGATAGAGCCGGGCCAGCCAGGTGCTGACGCCCGACCCGATGTCTCCGCCTTGCGCAAAGAAGCTGGCGTAGCCCAGACCGTGCATCAGCTCATGCCACAGTGAAGCGACCTTGCGGCTGTTCATGCCTGGTTGAGTAGGCGCTGCGGAGAAGCCAAACCCGGGCAGCGATGGAACGACAACATCGAACGATCGACGGCCGGGAAAGCCGTTTTGCTCGGGGTGCGTGAGCATGGGCAGTATCTTGACCATCTCCACGAAGGAACCGGGCCAGCCGTGCGTGATGACCAGGGGTGCCGAGTCACTGTCTGCGCCCTTGGCATGAACGAAGTGGACCGCATGGCCATCCAGTTCGGCGACGAACTGCGGCAGCGCGTTGAGCCTGCTTTCCGCAGCGCGCCAGTCGAACTTCCCCCGCCAGTACTCGACGACATCCCGCAAGGCCAGGCTCGGCGTGCCGTCCTCCCAGGCAGGGCCGACGTCGTCGGGCCATCGCGTGCCATCCAGGCGACGGTGGAGGTCCGTCAGGTCCCGTTCAGGGATGTCGATGCGAAACGGGGTGATCTTCATTTCAATCTCAAACTCACGATATGTCTAACCTTGATGGCACGACCGCCGACCGTTGAGGCCGTGCCTGCTGAGCCGATGATGCTCACGCATCATCGGTCGTACTTGGCTAGGTCCTTGAAGATCAGGCGTCCCCAGCTGTTTCTGCGCACCTGAACGAACAGGCCACCCTTCGAAGGCCCGCCGCGCTCGATCGACGCGCGATCAAGATTCTCTGCGAGTACAGAGATACCCCTTCGCCACTCGTCCCGGTGGTACGGGCGTGACTTCAGGCAAATCGCTTAGACCGCCAAACTTGCCGTACGCACTTATGCGAGTTGCTCCAGTTCCGTCCGAAGGAGGTTGCTCCGCAGGTCGTTCAGGTCGCTACGGAGCGTGATTGCCTGACGCTCAGTGAGTTGCATAGCATGAGCCACGGAGGTCGGTACAAAGCTGCAGACCGATTGCAGCGCCCGACCAGCTTCCGTCAAGGTCACGATGACCAGCCGTTCATCGGCAATCGACCGGCGGCGGGAGACCAAACCGCTACTTTCAAGATGCTTGAGCAGGGGTGTCGTTGTGCTCGAGTCCAGGAATAAACGCATACCTATCTCCGAGACGGTCAACTCGTCGCGCTCCCAAAGAACGAGCATGACCAAGTACCTGGGATAGGTCAGGTCAAACTGCTTGAGCACGCGGCGATAGGTTCGCTGAACTCCCAGCATCGTGGAATAAACAGCAAAGCAGACCTGCTCGTCCACCACCTGAGGCGAGGATTCGGTCGTGGCGGCGAGCGAGGTCATACCATGAGGCTCAGAGAGCGCTCCAATCAAGTCTCTTGCCAGACGACGGGAGAGCGGTCTGAGGCCTCGTTCCTTTCCGCGAGCCATTGAGTAGGCGACTTGCCAACGCTCCGCGTGAAAGCACGGGTAAAAGCCGCTGCACTTGTGTAGCCAGCTTCGGCTGCAGCCCACTTTGCCGGTCGACCATGCAGCAGCATGTCCTGCGCGACGCTCACGCGCCAGGCGCTGAGATAGGCCATTGGTGTAACGCCCAGCACCTCGTGGAACCGCTCGGCGAAGCGAGCGCGGGACATTCCCGCCTCCTCAGCTAACCATTGGAGGCTCCAAGTGCGCTTCGGGTCCTCATGCATGGCAGTCAGGCTCCGTGCGAGCCCTATGTCAGCCAAGCCGGCTAGTAGACCTCGCCTGGCGCTACCCGCGATGATCTGGTGGCGAATTACAAGGATGAGGATGTACTCAAGCAGTCGTTCAAGCGCCGTCTGGCGGCCACTTTCCGTTCCCGCAAACTCAACGAACAGCAACTCGAGTGCGGGTTGCAAGTGAGGTACTTCACGAAATGGTAGGACTACGACCGTCGGTAGCGCGAGCGCCAACGGTGACCTGGACTGCTGGCCGATCTCGACGGTAGCGCACAGCAAATTTGCGACATGGCCCTCGTCGGCGGTAATGGTATGAGGCAACCCACGAGGCAAGAAAACTAATCCGGGCTCACCAAGGTGAACAGGACTTTCACCCCTCGGCTGGACAGTCATGCTGCCGGAGCGCATTAGGTGTAAGTGACCTAGTTCAACCTCGTGATAGTCGTTCAGCATCTCGCAGACCGTGCCGCTAAAGGCCATCTTGGCCGAAGGTCGGAAGCGAGTGAATAGTGTGTTTAGAGGATCATCCATATTGGTTTGCGATTCCGTTGCAATAGTGTTTTCATCCCTGGCCCCAGGATAGCGCCAGCATTCTCTGCTTAGCCGCAGTCGCGGCCACCGAAGTTTTCCTTACCGACTGGTACGAATTGCAAAAGGAAATCGGACGCATCGGTCACCTTTCTCGATTTTCAGCGACCTACTATCAAAGATGTTGTGCGACATGTTCGAGAAGGACTGGTGGATCACAAGGAGGCGTCTGCTATGAGCAATTGCAAACAGATGACTAGGAGCCTCTCCGACGCGATGGATAGACAACTGGACGCTGAGCAAAGTGAAATTCTTGTGCGACACCTTGTGGTCTGTACGGGGTGCCGCAGATTCCATGATCAGTTAATCACAATTCGCTTGGGCATGAGGGATCTTCCTCCCATCCGCCGTTCATCCAATGTCTCGTCTCCCGACGAGAGCTGTGATGCTCAGGCTTTCCCTGCCCTGAATCTGTGACTTTCTGAGTGGCGGTTGGCACTTCGCTGACGCAGGTTGCATGCTGAGTATGCGACCAACGCGCGCAAGCAGGCCCTGTACCGCACCGTTAACCATCCAACTATGGGCATGAGTATGAACAAGACTGAAACTGCGATCTTGGCCGGAGGCTGCTTCTGGGGCATGCAAGATTTGATCCGCAAGCTTCCGGGGGTGAGTGCCACGCGTGTTGGCTACAGCGGCGGCGATGTTCCGAACGCCACCTACAGAAATCATGGCACACACGCCGAAGCAATCGAGGTCATCTTTGACCCTGACCGCATCAGCTATCGAACACTGCTGGAGTTCTTCTTCCGGATTCACGACCCGAGCACACGGGATCGGCAGGGCAATGATCGCGGTAGCTCCTATCGCTCGGGGATCTATTACACGACCGCTGAGCAACATGGCGTCGCGAGCGCGTTGATTGCTGACATTGATGCGTCGGGCATCTGGCCGGGAAGGGTTGTCACTGAGGTAGCGCCTGCCGGCGACTTCTGGCAGGCCGAGCCGGAGCACCAGGACTACCTTGAGCACCGTCCGAACGGCTATACCTGCCACTATCCGCGCGGACATTGGACTCTGCCGAAGTCAGAGGCGTCCGTAAAGTAGGTGATAGGGGAGGGCTGCGCTCTCCCCACCCTGCAGCTCGTGAAAGCGGTGCACGTGAAGTACTCAGCTATTCGCGCGAGCTGCATGGTTTGCACATTCGATGGCAGCCGGAGCACTTATCAGCGGGCAGGGTGCATTTGAGTGCGTGGCGGCTCGAAAGGCCCTCTCGGCGCGGCGCCGGCCTACGAAGACGTGCCCTTTCGACGAAGTCACCGATGCGGATGGACCAGTCGCAACACTGGATCACGAGAGGCCCATCCTTGACCGCGCCTTCAACAGCAAGTCATTTCCTATGAACCTTGACCACTGAGCAAAGATGATAAACATCAGTATGCAGACCGGCATCACCGACGAGTTGGCGCCCGAACTCGGCGTGACGCAATGGATTGATGCCTCCGGTCAGCCCTTGGCCACATTTGGACTGGACAAGATGCCCGGTGCTTTCAAGGTGATCTTTTGCTTCCAAGATGCCAATGCTGAGTGCCATCTGACGGGGTTTCCCGCCATGGCAAGCTTGGTTGATGCATTCCGCGGATCGTCGTATGTAAGCTTCGCAGCTGTGCAGACTGTCTTTGAGAACTTTGCTTCTAACAGCTACGAGCGCATGGTGGCAAATCAGCGTCGTTACGCGTTGCCCATCGTGTTCGGCCACGACGCTGGCGAGGGTCGCGAAGGTGCTGGCTCAGTGTTGATGCAGCGCTACCAGAGTGGTGGAACTCCCTGGTTCATCATCGTCGACCCTGAGGGCGTGGTGATCTACAACCAGTTTCAGATTGATGTCCACAGGGTGGTGGCAGGCTTGAAACGAGCCGAATCCGCGTCGCCACTGACCAAGCCGGATCCGAGCATTCTGACTTGGCGGGGCGTGCTGGAGCTTGCTCGCGACGGCAACCCACCTCCCCCTCGCCGACTGGAGCTGAGCGACGCCGAATGGCGTCGACGTTTGAACGCGGAGCAGTACCGCGTAATGCGGCAGGCTGGAACGGAGCGCGCTCACAGCTCGGCCATGTGCACGCTTTTCGGACCAGGCGTCTATGCTTGTGGATGTTGCGACACCGACCTCTTCGACGCTTCCAGCAAGTTCGATAGCAAGAGTGGTTGGCCAAGCTTCACGCAGGCGCTCGCGCCGGGTCTCGTCGCCTATCACGCAGACCGTAGCCACGGGATGACGCGGGTGGAGACGACCTGCAACGTGTGCGGCGCGCACTTGGGACATGTCTTCCCGGACGGGCCGAAGCCGAGTGGTTTGCGCTTTTGCATGAACGGGGCGTCGTTGCGGAAGCGTTGAGTTCGAGTTTCAAGCCCCGGAGGCGTTGCCGGGCTATCAACAGGTCGGAGGCGCGTTTGGCAAAGCAAACGCGCCTCCGGTTTCTATAGCGCGCTTGTACCGGCAGCCGGTATGTGAGGGTTCATGAGTCAATTCGACGTTGATTTGTTTGTAGTTGGTGCAGGCTCCGGCGGAGTGCGCGCGGCGAGAGTGGCCGCTCTTCACGGTGCTCGCGTTGCAATTGCTGAGGGTGCGAACTACGGAGGCACCTGTGTGCACCGTGGATGCGTGCCAAAAAAGCTTATGGTGTATGCAAGCCGGTTCCCCGACCAGTTCAAGGCTGGAGTTGCGTTTGGGTGGAGTACCGACGCACCAAGCTTTGACTGGAAGAGACTCATCGGCAACAAAAACGTCGAGCTTGCAAGGCTAGAGGGTATCTATCACCGCAACCTCGTTGGCGCCGGTGTCCAGACATTCAGTGAGAACGCTGAGCTTGTGGATGCGCACACCGTGCAGCTTCGGGCGAGTGGCAAGCAGATCACTGCGGAGAGAATCTTGATTGCAACCGGCGGCGTGCCTGACCGGCAACTCTTCGAAGGATCTCATCTCACGATCACCTCCGATGAGGTATTCGACCTGGCGGAGTTGCCAGGACGTGTCCTGATTGTCGGGGGAGGCTATATTGCCACCGAGTTTGCCAGCCTCCTTCGGGGACTTGGTAGCGAGGTGACGCAACTGGTACGCGGGCCGTCGCTGCTTCGAGGATTTGACGATGACATCGTCGCCGTCCTTGATGAGCAGTTGCGGAGACGCGGCGTGCGGCTCTGTATGAATGAGAGCGTGAAGCAGATCTACCCGAGGAATGGTGCACTGGATGTCACCGCGACCAGCGGGCAAGCGTTCGATGTTGACGTGGTGCTGCTTAGCACTGGCCGGCATCCCAACACCCGCAACCTCGGTCTAGATAGGGCAGGCGTTGAGGTCGACAGTCGCGGGGCAGTTATTGTCGACAAGAGTGGGCAGACCAGTGTGGAATCAATCTACGCTGTTGGGGACGTGACAAATCGCCTCAACCTCACACCGATTGCGATTCGTGAAGGGCAGGCATTCGCTGACCGGCACTTTGGGAAGCTTGAGGTGGCAGACTTGGACTACGCCCGTGTACCCACGGCGGTCTTCACTACACCTGAGGTTGGCGTCGTCGGCTTGTCGGAGAAGCTTGCCAGGGCGAACTTTCCGCACGTGCGCGTACTGAAGACTCAGTTCGGGCCGATGGCCAGTTCATTCGCTGGGTTGCAGGACCGAGTCGCTATGAAGGTGGTCATCGACGAGGATACAGACCGAGTTCTGGGAGTTCATATCCTCGGTGATGGCGCCGCCGAGATGATTCAGATGGTGGGCGTCGCGCTAACCGCAAACGCGACGTGGAAGGACTTCAGACAAACAGTGGCACTGCATCCGACGATCGCGGAGGAACTCGTCACGCTCAAAGGCTGACGTCAGTCATGTCACGGCGAACTTGTTCACTTCCCGAAGGTGTCCCAAAGGCTCGTGATCTTGCTGACAAGTGCATGCGATTCGAGCTTCACGTGCTCCGCGCTGGACTTCATCGCAAGATTGGCTCGGGATAACCCTTGGGTTGCTTCTTCAGGTAGACGATAAGTCAACACAACTGGCTGAATGGTGAAGCCCCGTGGCGGCGGGTATGTTTCCCTGCGTGCGATTATCTTGAAGGTATAGAACCGAGGGACATCAGAAATGCCCATTAATCGATCCTTCATGGGCCGCAACCGCGGCGGAAACGACCACGGCGGGCGTCTGCCGCCTGGGCAATCGCTGACGGATGGCTTCCCCATTCTCACAGCTGGGCCGAGACCACGCGCGCTCCCACGGGGGGATTGGCGCCTGGCGCTGAAAGTGGGTCCCAGGAAGGTCCACGAATGGACATGGGAGCAGCTCCATGAGCTGCCGCAGATCGAACAGGTGGTTGACATCCACTGTGTGACGACGTGGTCGAAGTTCAACACGCGTTGGCGGGGTGTTTCGATTGATACCTTGTTGGCTTCCGCCGGAATCACGCCACCGACGCCATGGGTACTGGCTCATTCTTTGGACGGCTACAGCACCAATGTGCCTTTGGACGACTTGGTTGGTGGTCGGGCAATGATTGCTACGCAGTTCGATGACAAGCCTCTTGAAGAGGAGCACGGCGGCCCAGCCCGTTTGCTGGTGCCGCATCTGTACCTATGGAAATCCGCCAAATGGGTAACCTCGTTGCAGTTCACAAACGTGAATGAGGCCGGATTCTGGGAGCTCCGGGGCTACCACATGCGCGGCGACCCGTTCAAGGAAGAACGATATGGCTGATGCGAGCAATGTTGCCGGCCATCTCGAATGGCAAGACGCTCGCATTGAGGCCATTGAACGGCTTAGCCCCCTTGTTCGGCGCGTAGTTTTGCGTCCAACGGTATGGCATCGCCCACTGGCCGGTCAGCACCTGAGCATTCGGCTCACAGCCGATGATGGTTATCAAGCCCAGCGGAGTTATTCACTCTTATCGCCTCCAGAACTGGAGGGGTTGTACGAGCTGGGCATCGAGCGCCTGTCGGACGGTGAGGTATCCCCATGGTTTCACGACGCGGCGCAGGTCGGTGACTCAGTTGAGATATTGGGGCCGGTAGGGCTGCACTTTGTCTGGCGACCAGAGGACGAGCAGCCAGCGTTGCTCATTGGGAGCGGCTCGGGCGTGGTGCCTCTGCTTGCGATGGCGGCACACCATGCGCATTCGCGCAGCACCTCACCCATGGTGCTGGTGGTTGCCGTCCGCACGATGGTCGATGTGATGCTGTGGCCAGAGTTGCAGCGCTGGGAGGAGCACGGCAAAGGCTTTCACAGCCGGCTGGCCCTTTCGCGAGATATTGCGGCCCCTCGAACTCAGGACCGAATTGGTCGTCTAAACGAGGCCGATTTAGCAGTTGCGCTCCAACGACTGGGTGACCGTGCAGCCGCCTCCGCCGCTGTTTACGTGTGCGGTAGCAATTCCTTCGTCGAGAGCGTCACGACCATGCTGCGGGCGCTGCGAGTGCCTGATGGAGCCGTTCGCACCGAACGGTTCGGTGGCTGAACAGCTTTGTCGACAAAACTCATGAGAACGGTCGAGCAACGTGACTCCACAACAGCGTGGGCTGGGTCCTGCTTGCCGATCTGTTCTTGCGTGTCAGGCGGCTTACGAGTGCTTGCAAGAGCCAATGTAGTCCGCTGACGTCCACACCGTAGCCAATCGACCCGTGCAGCATGGGCCGTACCTAAGCGCTACGTGTTGTGTGCAGTCCGAAATTTCGACGACGGCAGCACCACATGAGCAGCAGACCTGCCTGCGAAGGCGCGACATCACCAGCGCCACGCGTCTATATCGATCCGTTTTCTGGTGATAGTCCGCATGCTCGCCGTTACGGTGCGTCCTGCTTGTGTCACTGGTACTTCTTTGAACCTTTGTCTCGCCAAGTAGGAGTGATATGTCGATCGCGCAAGCGCCAAATAGTCTGCAAACTGACGCTTTTCGGAAGGACGTTCTAGAGGGGCTAACTGCCACGCCAAAGCGCTTGCCTAGCCGCTGGCTGTATGACGGGGAGGGTTCTCGACTCTTTGAAGAGATCACCACGCTCGACGAGTACTACCTGTCACGGTGCGAGAGCGCCATCCTGCACGAAAACGCTAGTGAACTAGCGGCCTTTGCAGGGGCAGATGCAATCCTGATTGAGTACGGGGCTGGCGCAGGCATCAAGAGCCAGGCGCTACTGACTGCGCTTAATGCTCCTGCAGCCTACGTTCCGGTGGACATCGCAGACGAGTTTCTGTCGTGCACGCTTGAGCGCTTCGGCGGTCGATTCCCGGAGCTACCCATATGTCCCGTAGTGGCCGACTTCACTAGTGACTTCGATCTCCCCCCGCTTCCATCCAGCGGTCGGCGAATTGCCTTCTTCGCAGGGTCAACCATTGGTAACCTGGATGAAGGAGAGGCTGTCGAACTTCTCATGCGCATGCGGATCCATGTGGGGGAAGGAGGGCGCGCGCTGATTGGGATGGACCTGATAAAGGACCTTGGGACACTTGCGAAGGCCTACGACGACCGTGGGGGCGTTACTGCAGCGTTCAACTTGAATGTTCTCAGACGCATCAACCGTGAGATTGGAGGCGGGATCCCGCTTGACGCCTTCGTGCATGAAGCTCGCTGGAACCCGGCAGAGCGGGCCATCGAGATGCATCTGCGCTGCGTTTACAGCTTCAGTACCTCGGTTGGCGGCCAAGTGGTGAGATTTATTGTCGGCGAGACCATCCACACCGAGACATCTCGCAAGTACGACCTGCCGCGGATCGACCGCCTGGTTGAATTGGCGGGTTGGACACGTCGAGGAACCTGGAACGATGAGAAGTGCGCGTTTGCTGTGGTCGGACTAGAAGCCTCCCAGGGAGGCGAGTCGTCAGCACTTGCAGCGAGTACATAGCCCTGCGACGCCGTGCGCTTCTCTTCTCCGGCGGGGGAGCTGAACCGAAATCCAAACCACCAAGGACATTCATCATGTGCGGCATCGTTGGCACCCTAGCAGCTACCCCCGTCAACCAGGTCCTCTACGACGCGCTTCTGCTTTTGCAGCACCGCGGCCAAGATGCCGCAGGCATCGTCACGATGCAGGGCCAGAAGTGTTTCATGCACAAAGCGCGGGGCATGGTTCGCGACGTCTTCCGCACCCGCAACATGCGGGCGCTGCCCGGCAATATCGGCCTCGGGCAAGTGCGCTATCCCACCGCCGGCAATGCCTATAGCGAGGAGGAGGCTCAGCCCTTCTACGTGAACGCGCCCTTCGGAATCGTGCTTGTGCACAACGGCAACCTGACGAACTCGCTGGCATTGAAGGATGAGCTTTTCGAGATCGACCGCCGCCACATCAATACAGACAGCGACACCGAGGTGCTGATTAATGTGCTTGCCCACGAGCTGGAAATAGCCGCTCGCGATCTACCGCTGACGACCAAGGAGATATTCGCCGCCGTGCGCTCCGTGCAAAAGCGCATCAAGGGCAGCTATGCCGTCATCGCGCTGATTGCCGGCCAGGGCCTGCTAGCCTTCCGCGACCCGTTCGGCATCCGTCCGCTGTGCTTTGGCCGCTCGGGCAAAGGAGAGTTCATGGTCGCCAGCGAGAGTGTCGCCTTGGAAGGCACTGGGCACCAACTCGAACGTGACTTGGCGCCCGGTGAAGCGCTGTTCGTCGACATGACGGGAAAGATGCATACCGAGCAGTGCAACGACAACTCGACGCGGAACCCCTGCATGTTCGAGTTCGTTTACCTGGCCCGCCCCGACTCGGTGATGGACGGCATCTCGGTTTACCAGGCTCGGCTGAATATGGGCGAGGCGCTCGCTCAACGTGTGATCTCGACGATGCCGCCCAACGAGATCGACGTCGTCATTCCAATTCCGGAAAGCAGCCGCCCGGCGGCGATGCAACTGGCCCATCGCATCGGCAAGCCCTACCGAGAGGGTTTCGTGAAGAACCGCTACGTTGGCCGCACCTTCATCATGCCGGCACAGGGCACGCGCGAAAAGAGCGTGCGCCAGAAGCTCAACGCCATCGGCCTGGAGTTCAAGGGGCGCAACGTGCTGCTGGTGGACGACTCAATCGTACGCGGCACCACGTCGAAAGAGATTGTGGAAATGGCCCGCGAGGCTGGTGCACGCAAGGTTTACCTCGCGTCCGCCGCGCCGCCGGTCCGCTTTCCCAACGTCTACGGCATCGACTTACCAACCAAAGAGGAACTCATCGCTCATGGCCGAACGGTTGAGGAGATCCGCGAGTACATTGGTGCTGATGCGCTGATCTATCAGGATATCGAAGCGATGAAGCGCGTCGTCGCCGAACTGCGACCAGGAATACAAGGTTTCGAAGTCAGCTGCTTCGAAGGCCATTACCTGACGGGCGACATCAGCCAGGCTGACTTTGACGGCATGCGTGAACAACGCAAGAAGCGGTACGTCGAAGCCGAGCATGGTGACGAAGCAACTTAATGTTGTGAGTCCAGGCCTGCAGAGACTCTAGCCGTCACGCTGAGCAAGAGCGGTACTCTCAACGCGGTTGCTTCACCAGCACTGGGTCCGCTCGGAACCTGTCGCCGAAGAGCCGCTTAAGTGCCGAGACTTTGGGCAGGTCGTTGAAGACGATGTACTGCTGCCGTGGATTGTTCGTCATGTAGTCCTGGTGGTAGGTTTCCGCAGCATAAAAGTTCCCCGTCTCCTCCAGCTTGGTAACGATGGGTTTTCCGTAGAGCTTCGTGGCGTCCAACTGAGCAATGTAGGCCTGAGCTGTATCGCGCTGCGCCGCGTTGGCCGGAAACACCGCAGACCGGTACTGCGACGAGATTGCAGTCCTGGATGGCGCTTACCGCCAGATGGTGGGCCGCATTGGCGAACAGTGGCGGGCGCTAACCCGTCAAGACCAGGAGCGTCGAGAGTTAATCGCGAACGTCTCGCATGACCTGCGCACACCTCTTTCTTCTCTCCACGGCTACTTGGAGACGTTGCTGCTTAAAGACGCCACTTTGGAGCCAGGTGAACGACGCCGCTACCTGCATATCGCTATTGATCAGAGTCGGAAGGTCGGGGAGCTGGCGCAGAGTTTGTTTGAGCTGGCACGGCTGGAGTACGGTTTCGTGCAGCCAGACTTCGAGTCCTTCTCGATGGTGGACCTGGTCCAGGACGTATTTCAGAAATTCGAGCTCCGAGCCGAGTCCCGGCAAGTGGCGCTTAAAGCCACCTTTCCGCCTCAGCTGCCTCCCGTGCGCGGCGATTTTGGGTTGATTGAGCGAGCGCTCAGCAATCTGCTGGATAACGCGCTCCGCCATACGCCGCAAGGCGGCGCTATCGAGGTCACCCTGACCTCAACGGGCAACGAACTGCAGGTGATGGTCACTGACACGGGACCTGGCATCGCGCCTGAGTTGCGGGAGGCAGTTTTTCAGCGTCCGTTTGTGGTCGGGGGTGCACGTCGGGACGGCGGGCTCGGTCTGCGCATAGTCCATAGAATCTTGGAACTGCACGAGCGGAGCATCGAACTGGTCGATTCGTCTGACCCCGGTGCTTCTTTCCGCTTTTCACTACCGATTGCGCGTTTGGGCTAGTTGCTTCTTGTAGGAGCACGAACTTAGAAGTCCGACAACTTACGACCATCGACCGCAATCAATTGGTCCAGGCGAATGACTGTGTTGTCGTCTGCGTACAAGTACTCAGCGCCGTCACTGGTTCGCACATCGAGCACCACGGCGGTAGTGCTTGCTGGTTGACCCGCCCCATCAAGGTACTCAATGACCATCCGTCGGCGTCGCATCGCCGCGGCTTCTAGAAAATCGTGAAACTCACAGCTAATTGGCTGGTAGTCGCTCATGAATAGCCTTCCGAAATTCTTGCTGGGGCTAGTTTGCGGCTTTTTGCCGAGTGAGAGCAACTGGTGTTGGGATTTCCACGTTTGCCGGCAGATTCAAATGCCGTTGATGAGGCTCCTTCTGTGCTGGCGCGACGTCATGAGTCGCGTTCCACTTCACCAATTTCTGGGCCTGGGCCGACCTTGGTCGCACCGAGGGCGCCGGTGGATCGGTTCAAGACGATAAGCAAACGATTCTGGACCCATTGGTAACTTCATTTTCGTACCCTCGTGCGATCGGGATACCGGGTCTATCGGCTCGGGGGATGCCCACGGAGTAGAACTGGCGCCAGCGACAGCCCGCACCTGGATCGACGTGTCGTGGCTACGTAAGTGCGTCAAGCACACCGAGACGTCCATTTACCTCACCGAAGTCGAGCACTTGCATAACGTCACGGCCAACACATTGAATATGAGCCCTCAAAGAGTCGCCGTTGAATCCAGCAAGCCGACGCAGCCAGAGCGCGGCGCCGGCCCCAACTTGGACGAACGGTTGGTGAAACACCAGAAGTCCTGCCCCCGCCGCCTGTCGGCAACATTTTGCGAGTTTCCTCTATGAAAATTCTCCGCCGTCTTTTAGTCCTTCTTGCAGTCACCTGCCTCGCGCTGCCGGCGCTCGCCGCTGATTTGCGCGCCACACCCGAAGAGGCCAAGGCCATGCTGACCAAGGCCATCGCCCATGTGAAGGCCGTCGGGCCCGACAAAGCGCTGGCCGACTTCATGGTCAAGTCTGGTCCGTGGGTCGACCGCGATCTCTACGTCAGCGTCTACGACATGACCGGCAAGACTTTGGCGCACATCAACCCCCGCATGGTCGGCAAGGACAACATAAATGTGCAAGACGCGAACGGCAAGTTCCCCATCAAGGAGCGTTTCGAGATCGTCAAGGCCAAAGGCAAGGGTCAGCAGGAGTTTGCTTTTCTAAACCCGATGACCAAGCAGATCGAAGCCAAGCTGATGTACTTTGAAAAGGTCGGTGACCTTGTGCTCTCCTGCGGCGCCTACAAGCCCATTTGAGCAAGGCATGAAGCCCTACATTGGTCGTTCGTCAATCGGCGCCCAGATCGGTTACGCAGTCAGTGCCGTCTTCGTCGGACTGCTTGTGGTCCTCGGTGCTGGCCTGTTTGGCCTGCACGAGGTCGGGAGCCACATCGCCGAGTTAGTGAACGTCAGCACGGTCAAAAGCGACCTTTCTTCACAACTGCAACTGGACATCATCCGTCGCGTAGACACCGTGCGCAACATCGCGCTGACGCAGGAAGTCAACGCGATGCAGAGCGACCTGCAACGCAGCGATGAACTGGTCAAGAACTACGCGGCAAACCGCGCCAAGCTGCTATCCCTTGAGCTATCGCCGGCAGAGAAGGCCGCGCTCGACAAGGTCGACGTCGCCGATGCCGCGGCCGCGCCGTTCCTGAAGCAGTCGCTGGCGCTGGCGCGGTCGATGCAGCCTGAGCTGGCCGCCGAAATGCTGACTGGGAAGCTAGGTCCTGTGCAAAAGCAGTGGATGGCCGCGCTCGACGAACTCGAGGCGGCTACCCAAGCCGGCCGTGCCAGCGTTCTGGCTGCGACGTTGGACTCACGCCAGCTTACATTGGTCAGCATGTGCGTCGCGGGCGCCCTGGCAGTTGGCATCGGTGCTTTGCTGGCCACCTTACTCGCCCGCCGCATATCGCGCCGGCTGCAGATGGCGATGTCGGTCACCCAGCACATCGCGGACGGCGACCTGACCTCGCGCGTCGAGCACGGCGGCAGCGACGAACTGGCACAGACGCTGGTGGCGCTGGACGGCATGCAGAGCAAGCTGCACGGCACGATCGGCGAAGTCCGCCAGGCGGTGATGGCAATCGAGAACGCCGCTGGCGAGATCGCGTCGGGTACCAACGATCTCTCGGTCCGCACTGAGCAGACCGCAAGTAGCCTTCAACAGACCGCAAGCTCGATGGAGGAACTGACCGCCACCGTGAAAAGCTCGGCGGACAACGCGGTCGTAGCACGCCAATTGGCCGAATCAGCATCGCGGGTTGCGGAACGCGGCGGCGCGGTGGTTACTCAGGTGATCACGACGATGCAGGACATCAACACTAGCTCGCGCAAGATCAGCGACATCATCGGCGTCATTGATGGCATCGCGTTCCAGACCAATATCCTGGCCCTGAACGCGGCGGTCGAGGCGGCTCGCGCCGGTGAACAGGGTCGCGGCTTTGCGGTCGTCGCCAGCGAGGTGCGGGGCCTGGCGCAGCGATCGGCACAGGCGGCCAAAGAGATCAAAGGCCTGATTGGCTCCTCTGTCGATAAGGTCGAAGCCGGCTCCCGGCTGGTCAGCGACGCCGGTGCGACGATGTCCGATATCGTCGCTAGCGTCCGCCGTGTCAGCGACGTCATCGCCGAGATCTCGCGGGCCGCCAGCGAGCAGACCCAGGGTCTCGGTCAGATCAATATCGCTATCGGTCAGCTCGACACGATGACACAGCAGAACGCGTCCCTCGTCGAGGAGAGCGCGGCGGCTGCGGAGAGCATGCGCGAGCAATCGGTGCGGCTGGCAGAGGCGGTCAGCGCCTTCAGGCTGCACGCCATCTGAGGTTCTGGTTGTCGAACTACCTTGCTTGCGTCTCAACAGGAGCAAGCAATGAATGCAATTGGTTATCAGATCGCGTGGAGCATTGGTCGCGACGATTCCATTGTCGATAACGAACTGCACGAGCTCGTTGAGGCCGACACGACGCGCGGAAAGTGCGTGCAGGAGATTCTCTGATGAACAACGAAAAAATAGAGGCCATTCAATGAGCACCCCGAAGGCTTACGTGATTTTCATTAAAGAAAGCATGCACGACGAAGTCGAGATGGCGCACTACAAGGCGGCTGTCGGCGCGAGCTTCAAGGGCCACTCTCCCGGCTTTCTTGCAGCTTATGGCGCATTGGAGGTCGTGGAGGGCGCGCCAGCCGAGGGAGTGGTAATTCTTGAGTTCGCGGACATGGAGAAAGCCCGCGCGTGGTATCACAGTCCAGCCTATCAAGAAGCGGCGCGGCATCGATTCGCCGGTGCCGTATACCGCGGGATGATCGTCGAAGGAATTGCTCCGCCAAGATGAAACCATGAAGCTTCGCTTTGTCGTTTGTGCGTGTCTGACTGCCGTCGCGCGCATAAGTGAGACATGTTCTGCACACGGACTTGACCTTGAATCTTCGATCAGTCGATTTGAATTTATTGGTGGTGCTCCAAGCACTACTTGATGAGCAACACGTCTCACGCGCTGCGCGGCGGCTATCGCTTTCGCAGCCGGCGACTAGCAACGCGCTCGAGAGGTGCAGGATTGTGTTCGGCGATCCACTTCTCCATCGAGTCGCAGGTGAAATGCGATTGACGGATAAAGCTGAGGCTTTAAAAAGCCCTCTGAATGAAGCGCTATCTTCCGTTGCAGAAATATTCGGATGTACTCCAGCTAATGGAGTGATGCGACAAACGATTCGGCTGGCGATGGCCGATCAACCCGGAACGACAATTCTAGTTTCCATAGTACGAAGAATCGGGGATACGAATCCGAATCTCGACTTGATACTCCTGCCATGGCGCTCCAAGGATGACGCGCTTAATCGATTGGAAAATGGTGAAGTGGACATAGCGGTGTCGGACTTTGGCCTCCTGGCACCTGAATACTGTCAGGCCAAACTTCGAGCCGACCCCTATGTGGTTGCCATGAGACGATCGCACCCTGCCGCCGATGGATTTAACCTAGAAAGATGGCTTGCGTGGCCTCACATTGTTGTTTCCGGGAAGGGCAGTAAGCGTGGATCACTGGAAGACATTTTAGCGAAGCTGAAGCTTCGACGTCGTGTAGGCGCCGTGGTGCCGAACTTCAAGATGATTGAGCCGTTGCTTCTCCAGACTGACTTTATTTCATTCGCACCGCGAAGTGCTTTATCAGGGTTTGATTTGGCAGTACTAGAGCCCCCGTTGATCGTTCCAAATTATGAAATGCACATGGCCTGGCATACGCGGCGCAATGGGGACGCAACCCTTCAGGCGATCATTGGAATAATCAGCGCAAGTTTCGGAGACCCTGTGGCGGCTTGATCCGAGTACGCCATCAGCTTCCCTTAAGGGAATAGCGCACGCTATTGCTACAGGCATTGCGGTCGTGCGGTAACGTGATGCCGCTATCGCAGGTTCGACCGGACTGAAGCACGACAAGCACAGGGTAAGGCGGCTGCGCCGCCCTTTGAGACAGATAGCCTGGCACGCTACACCTCGCCACTGAGACGTGGCTCAGTGGCGTACTGCACGCGAATACCGGCCGACGGTACGGTATGTGTGGGTATCTCGACGAGCTGCGAATCTCCAGATTGCCTGGTGTTCAGACAGCAAACTGACTGTGTAACTACTTCAGTGTCTGCAGATACGCGAGAATGTCTTGTCGCTTTTTGGGGTCTTGCACTCCGGTCGGAAACACATTACCCATTCGATTGCCAGGAATGAGCTCCTTGGGCTTCTCAAGATGCTTGTCAAGGTTTTCGGTAGTCCAGACGATTCCAGAGTTGGACATAGCCGGAGAGTACGCATATCCAGGAAGCTTCCCAGCTTTTCGCCCCACTACGCCCTTCAGGGAAGGGCCTATACCGGTTCCTTCACTGGTCACTGAATGGCAGGCGGCGCAATTTATACCAAACGCGAGTTTGCCAGCAGCGACGTTATTGCCGGCGCCCTGACCCGTAACGGCGCTGGCGTGGTCTGGCTTGTCTTTTGCGTGATCGCCTTTGACGGCATCCTTCGGAACGGTTGCCTGCCCCTTAGGGCCGAGCGCAGGGTAAGCGTACGTGTATACCCAATCAGAGTGTTTTGCTGGAACGTGGCAGCCTAGGCAATCCGTCTTGTAGTTGGTCGATATTTGCTTTTTTGTGGCTGGATCAAACTGTGCCCATCCCCAACCGTCACCCCACAGCGGATTCGGCTGAAAGCGCTGCTTTGAATCCTTGATCATCAGGAACCAAGTTTTTTTCTCCTCCGCCCAGGACGCGTTACCCGTCGTATGCGCGGAACCCAACACTGCAGACACCTCCTTAAGAAGCACTGCGCCGTCAAGGAACTTGCCTGTCTCGTTGAAATTGGATACATCCACGGGGCGGGTGTAGACGGCATGAATCTCGGCCACTCCCGCAGAACCATTGACTGCCCAGGATCCAATGAAAACATAGCCGTTTGGGAAATCAGCCGGAAAGCTGATGTTCCCATCCGCGCTAACAAAGGACGAATACGCATCCACTCCAGTCTGCACGCGTTCAGGTTGTTTGCACCCCGATGCGAATAGCAGAAACCCAATCGCAATGATTATCGCCCCTGCATTTTGCAAACGTTGCTTACTCATGTGGCTCCTCAATCGCATCTCGGCGTACTGTCAGCTCTGCGAGCGGCATCTGGAGAAAACTCTCAAGACTTGGCGGCGAAAATCACTTTTTAGCCATCGACAGGGTCGGCAGGGGAGTGAGAATTGGCTTGTAGAACTTGATGTAGACCATGTCTTCGTGGGCATTGGCCATGTGGCAACCCGCGCACTGCTCAACCGGTTTGTTGGCAGCTTCGACCAGATATGGCGGAGCTGCGTGATTGAAGTTGAAGTAACCCCAGTTGTTTGTTGCCGAGAAGCGCTTGCTGTCCTTGACGGCTACATCAAGACCATTGACCGGTCCAGGGAAATATCCTCGACCAGAAGGTGCAATGCGCGATCCGTCCGGAAACTCGCCTTTGGGATCGTCAACCAGTTGCAGTTCCTTGATCATCATCGTGCCTTCTGGCCACTTGCCTGTCGCGCGATAGGCCTTAAACGCAGCGGGCTGGACGTACACATTGTGAAACTCAGGGAAGCCCGCTTTGCCATCGTTTAGACCGTGAGGCGTGAATGGGGCGCCGATGAAGACCATCTCTCGGAAATCTTTTGGTTGGACCAGTTTCCCATCTGAAGCCCAGACAGGTGGTACATCAATCTCTGGGTATGCTGGATCCGTTCCAACTGCTAATGCGACACGCTCGCTCATGCGAACAGGGGCGGCTGCGCTGGCATCGTCGGGCTTTTTTCCACAGGCCGTTAGAAAGAGAAGCGACAGCGATAGTGCAATACTTCCAAGACCGCCGAAATATTTTGAGTAGAAGAGACTCATGAATACCCCCGTTTAAATAGTTGGAAACAAGTGCGCAGCAATACTCCACAAAAGTTTCAGGAGGATTTGGCGCTATCAGACTAGCCGTTGCAGGTTCGCTGACAATTCAGTCCTTGTCCAATTGGCATTCAAAATATTCCGCTATTGAAGCGCTCAATGATCTATGTGCGCACCTCATGCGCACTGACTGTTGCCGTACACAGGACGGGAGAAAATGCTCAATTGCGTCGAGATCACTACCGCAGGTACTTCATGCGCGTCAAAGTAGCTATCACCTCCAAGCCGTAGCTCCCGCCCGAGAGCGTCCCACTGGACTCGTCTTCTCCGACCGTGGTCGGGGTGAACGCGGTCGGGCATGTAGGTCTCAGGAACCCCTTTGTCTTCAAAAGGCAGCCGCGGCCGAGATCCCGGAAAGTCTGGTCTCGCAGGTCCTGCTGGCTAGCTTGAGCGACGACCGATTCGGGGCTCCCATCGTGGTTCCGTGCTCGCGCCACAATCGTTCCCAGGGGGAGAACCAGAACCAGAAGCAGGTCGTCACGACATGCCGTCTGGCCGCTGCAGCGCTGCCTGCGATGGCCGTCAACAAGTGCACCTCGCCCATCGGCACGATGACGTTTCAGGAGGCGGCTGTCCCACCGGGCAGTCTGGTTAGTCCATCGGAATGCTGACCGGCAAAACCAAGCCGCCGAAGACATCAGCTGTTCGCAAGACCTTGCGTTGGTGATGTCTGAGGAGGGTCTGAAGCGGGCGGGGCAGAAGCAGCCTGAAGGACCCGCCGTCCGCAGAGTTCAAGGATGTCCGGGTCGTTGATGGAAAGGTCCTCTGCGGGCAAGCCAATGTGAAGGACTCGCACGCTGGGCACGTTTATCGGTCCTGGTCTTGGCTGCACTGAGGAGCGCTGATGAATCGGTTCAAGACGATGGGTAAACGCTACTGGACCCGTTGACCATTCAATTTCCATAATCTCTCGAACTGGGGCTATCTTGTCTGGGTACTGTGGCGGCGTCCCAGGCGGCCTGTGACTGACGCTATGGTGTGCCACTGGCGAAGCAATCGAGCACGGCCTGGACCGGTTCGGTATTGATGTAGTTGAGGCAATGTGATGTCAAAGGTCCCCGCCAGGTCAGCAAACTTCGCGCTTCAATACACAACATGAGCAGCAGCCTTCGAACCCTAGTTACCCAGCACGCCGGCGATGGTCGGTTGGAGGCGATCGTGCTCAGGCCGAAGCGCCGTGAGCCAGCTGTGTGGGGCGAACGTGTCCAGATTGAGCCGGGCCGCGGGGTGCTAGGGGACCACCGATCTGAAAAGCTTCGGGTCGGTGACGAGTTCCTTCGCCGCGAGGTCACCCTTATCCAAGCCGAACACCTGCCTCTTCTTGCGGCCTGGGCAGGTCGGGATAGCGTTGATGCTCGAGAACTGCGACGCAATCTTGTCGTCGGCGGAATCAACCTGTTGGCTCTGGACTCACCTTTCCCCGGCGACAGGCGGCTGGTTCGGATTGGCGATCAGGTGCTATTGGAGGTGACAGGGCCTTGCGCTCCGTGCTCACGGATGGAGGCCATCCTCGGTCAAGGTGGATATAACGCTATGCGTGGCCACGGCGGCATCACCGCTCGCGTTATCCAGGGCGGGTGGATCCAAGTCGGCGATTCTGTGCGATCGCTTAGCGAAGCAGATGCGCTTCGCAAAACGGTGACGGTGGGCGAGGTACCAATTCTCCCACTCACCCCTCTGAGTGACGGCATGTTGCACGAACCGAACTAGGAGATTTAGTGAAAGCAATGACGGTCGATGAGAAGGAGCTTGGCTCGGGGCATGTCCACCGAGTAGACCTGATGCCACCGGCAGGCCAGACCAGGGGCGACGTCTCGTGGCTACACATGTGCATCAAGCATGCTGAAACAGCCGCTTACCTCGTCGACGTTGAGCGCTTGGATAAGGTCACGGCCGACGCAATGTTGCGGGAGGAAACGCGGTCCCGGATCCTGGCCCAGGACGACGGAGTCATGGTGCTGCTCAAGGCAATGCGTCAAGGCGAGGGGTTCAAGCCTGAGGACATGATCAGCCTGAGAGTGTGGATAGACGACGCGCGCGTCATTACCACCCGTGAAGCTGACGTTGACCCCATTCTTGACCTGCGGGACCAACTTGCTCAGGGCAAAGGGCCAAGCACATCAGCTGGATTCCTCGCGGACTTGATTGATGCGCATCTCTCAGAGGTCGGCAGCACCGTCGACTCGCTTGAGAAAGTACTCGACGGACTCGACGCACATCGCTTGACCGACATGAAGTTAGGTGAGATGGCTTGCGGCGAGTTGGCTGCCTGCTCGCTGACGATTGCCGGATTGCTGCGTCATTTGAGCCCGCAACGAGTTGTCTTTGAGCGGCTTTCGGGGCTGAGTTATCCCTTTGTTGCCGACAGGCATCGCGCTCGATGGGGCGAGGCGCTAGACACACTGTTGCTGCTCCTTGAGTCGCTGCAGTCCTTACGCGAGCGGATAACGATCGTCACTGCACAGGTCCAGCGTATGCAGGATCGTCATCGCGCCAGGCAGAGCCAACTCTTGAGCGTCGTGGCCGGAGCATTCTTGCCCGCCACCTTTGTTACTGGACTTCTGGGCATGAACGTCGCCGGCATTCCGCTAGCGGATCACCCTCTAGCTTTCGCCATGGTCGCGCTGATTTGTGTGGTCTTCGCGAGCGTGACGCTTTACTGCCTAGGCCGCCGCAGGTGGTGGCACTCTTGAAGGCGTTTGGGGACGAAGCGTTGTTTCTTCGATTTTCTCAAAGCGATCTTCTGCAATGCGCTGCGCAGAGATGTAGACCTCTTGCGGCACTCGCTCACCGCCATATATCGCCAGCACGGTGACATGGCAGTCTGCGTCACAGCGGCGGCCAGGTCGCTGTCCGTCTAACCTTCGGCGGTGAGCAAGACCCTCCAGGGACTGGACCAGTAGCTAGCACATGGCTGACCGTCCGATGTGAACCCGATGGATGACTACTGTTTCATGACCCGCGACGTTGCCGATTTCGAAGGTCATATGTGGGCGACGCCCTGGTTGGGCCTGGCAGCAGTGTCCGCGGACGCTGGGTGAACAAACTTCATCTGAAGGCTTGGCACTGATGGCCAGGCTCAAGCCGGGATTGGTCAATTGGTCGGTGCGTGAATCGCCATGAGTTCATCGATCCAGTCCATGAAGGCGCGCAGCTTGGCGCTGACGTGCCGCGTCGGCGGGTAGGCGAGGTACATCGGCATCGGATCGAGCTGCCAGTCGTTGAGGACGGGCAGCAGCTCGCCGCCTGCCACATGTGGCTTGGCCATATAGCTGGGCAGCCATAGCAGGCCCATGCCGGCCAGCCCTGCCGCCAGGTACGCGTTGCCGTCGTCGGCGGAGACGACATAGCGGCCCCGGACCTCGACGAACTCCTCGGCTGCGCCCCGGATGCGCCGCATCGGCATCGTTGCCACTCGGCCAGTGCCGGAGCGCAGAAAGCCGACGATGCGGTGGTGCGTGGCGCCCTCAAGCTCGCCGGGATGCGTTGGAGTTCCGGCGCGCTGGAGGTAGCCAGGGGTGGCATAGACGCCTAGCTGCAGCTCGCCGACGCGCCTTGCTATCAACGATGGTACGGTGACCTCACCGCCCCGCACCACGCAGTCGACGTTGTCGCCAACTACATCAACGATGCGGTCGCTGACCCCCATGTCGATCTGAATCTCCGGATAGCGCGTGTGGAACTCAGGCAGCGCCGGCATCAGGATCATGCGAGCGAATGGGCTGGGCACGTCCACGCGCAGCCGCCCGCGGGGCGCGGCCGAGACGCTGGCTAACCCGGCGTCGGCATCCTCCAAGTCTGCCAGCACGCGCACGACGCGCTCGTAGTAGGCAGCGCCCTCCGGCGTCACTGAAACCCGGCGCGTCGTGCGATGCAGCAGCTTGATGCGCAGCCGCGCCTCCAGCTGCTGCACCAGCTGAGTCACGGTTGTCTTGCTCAAATGCAGCGTCTGCGCCGCCTTGGTGAAGCTGCCGGCCTCCACGACGCGGGCGAAGGCTTGCAGCGCATCAAATCGATCCATCGGGGGGGAGGTGAGGTCGCGAAAAGGTGTAGGGAGTGAGGGCGGGGCGGCGATTGTCCTGAATCGCCAAACAGTCATTGTGCGACCTGCTTGTTTATCGCGCCGCGCGGATTTCGTAAAGTGCCGGTATCCGATTCTTCATAGACCCCTGCAAGGAGTTCCCTCATGTCCACACGCGACGTCGTCATGCCCGCCAGCCGCCATGCGCTCTACGATCTGCATCGCTATTCACCGGCTATCCGCTCGAACGGACTTCTGTTTGTATCGGGGCAGGTCGGCAGTCGGGCCGATGGCTCGCCTGAGCCGGAGTTCGATGAGCAGGTGCGCCTCGCATTCCGCAATCTCAACGCCATCCTCGCTGAGGCGGGCTGCAGCTTCGGCGACGTCATGGATGTGACGGTGTTCATGGTGAACCCGCAAGACCATTTCGAACGCGCCTGGGCGGTGGTCGCCGAGTACTGGGGCGAAGCACCGTATCCGACTGTCACCGCGGTTGGTGTCACCTGGCTGGCTGGCTTCCAGTTCGAAATAAAGGTGATTGCCAAACTTCCCGAGTCCCAGCCCGCCGCGGTCTGATCGCCTGCGAGGGCCGGGCGGCTCAGCCGCGGCAGGCCGCTTCGATGGCCACGACGTCGATACTGACCATCTGCATCTTTGCCTCGAAGACCCGGGTCGGCGCCGATGTGATCTGCTGCTAAAGGAACACGTTGGAGAAGACTTCCGGGGCGCCGTCGCTATAACCTCTGCTCAAGTCCTGAATGATTCGATGGGCTATCAAGCTGTAAGACTTGCTGTCACGTAGTAGGCCGCGGTCTAGATCGCCGTGGAAATTGCTGTGTGGTCTGCCTGCCAGTGCGGCTGCCGCCGAGCCTGTCGACTCGATGGCGTAGCACTTTGCGAATGGATGGGCAGCCTGAAACGCATCGGCATCGAACTGAACGTCCCGGCGCCCGCCAATGAAAACGGCGCCCTGCATGCCAGGGGTGCGAACCATCAGCTCACGCATGGCCGCTGCGTGCCCCCGCGCGTTCAAACTGAGTCTGTTGTTTGGAGTTACGACCAGTATCCCAGCCGACCAATTGCAGAAGGGCGGGACAGCGCCGTAGGCCAAGTCGAACTCTGATGCGAACACGATGACGCTCGCCTTGCGAGCGCCCATGTCGCTGGCTAGCTGAAGCATCATTGGCGTAACGGAAGGGTGTGCATGACACACAATTCGATAGTTGTGCGTCAGCGCCGCGCGACCCAGCGCTGAGGAAGCATCTCTGATCCGGGCGGGGTAGATCGGAGCCGACTTTCTTGAATTGTCCCAAACCTCCACTTCGCTAGGCTCAATCTCAAGAGATTCGCGCTCGTCCATGGCGCTCGGAACATTCGCCGAAAGAAGCAATGCTCGACCACCACCAAGCTCGTACTCGAGGCCATCCCTGTCGTGCAAGATGTAGTCTGGCTTGCGTTGGAAACGCATTACAACTCCTTGTCGCCCGCGAAAGCCCATATGTGCGTCTCCTTGGGCGTGGAGCCACTGGCGCTTCGGGGCGCGTCAGCCAGCCACCGGAGTGCTTCGGCGCGTGGATCCTTTGGATCGCATTCGTTATAAAAGCAGCCGACTACCTGCTCAACCGTCGACACAAAGTACGCGTCGTGCAGGGTGACCGCGGTGGGGCGATGTGGAAGAACTCGCACAAAGTACTGTTGACCCGTGGAATATGAGAAGGTGAAGTCGCCGGGGCTCTGATGTGAAACTACTGAGTCGGGGTCGAGCATCTCTCTAGCGAAAGGCACTAGGTCCTCCATGCGGCGTAGGATGGCCTTTGAGCGTTCTCGCGCGCACAGGGCCAATATCCTCCGCACAGCTTCATTCTCGAGAACGCAGTCCCAAAGCTCGGCTCCCAACGCCCCATCAAAGTCTGAAGCGCGAGCAAGGTCACTTAGCTTCAGCCGCTGCTCGTCGCTGGCGGCCCTCTGAATGGATGGCCGAAGAGGAGGCTGAGAGGCGGCGGCAAATGGAACGCTGCCGTATGCAGAGTCGGGCCATTCAACGACTACAAGGGGTACCGATCGCCCTTGCGCGAACGCTATCTCCTCCATGCACCACGGCGACTCTTCAAAATTCGGACTAAGCAGCACCAACAGTAAATCTGCGTCGTTGAGCCACCACTTCAACTCGGCTTGAAAGTCGAGTCCCTTCGGTATCGACACGTCGTCCAGGAATGCGGTGTAGCCACGTCGAGTCAGCGCATCGTGAAGCTGGTTCGCGATCAGTTCGCTGTCGGTTCGCTTGTAGCTGATGAATACCCTGCGCTCCCGTCTCCGAAGCCAAGCATGGCTCAGAACCTCGTCTATCAGACCTTCGTGCCAGCCGGAGCCCCAGAGCGTCTGCTGGAAAGCGTTAAAGCGTCGCACAGCTCTCGGCAAACTGCCGGCCTGTGTTGCAGTGTCAACTACGGGAATTACAGAGTGCTTGGCATTGGCAAGGTGCTCGTGGCGACCGAAATCAGCAGTGGTCCATCCGAGCGGGTCTGCGGGAAAAACTACCGTTACGGCCGGGGTCCCATGGCGGTTAACCAGCTCAAGGTCGATGTTCAACGACCGGCAGTGTCTTCTCAACGCCTTTAGAAAGGTGACCGCGTCCCCTGTGGGTCTGCCAAGGACATTTATGCGCACAACGAACCTCCAGGTGCGTGCCGGATAGGACCCGTAGCGGAAGTAGGGCGCCTTCTATGCGGCTGCTAGAAGGTTTACCCAGCCTCGACACCATGCGATGCCATAGGCAGCAAGTATTGCGATGTACATCTTCCGGCCTTCGGCTGCCTTGCCGTTCACAGTCCAAGTGGTGCTGCCCGTTGCCGCCTGACCTGTTTTGATCAGCGCTTTCTGCCTGTCGCGGATTTTGTCCAACGCAGCTTTGTAGTGCTGGCTGGTGGTGAAGGAAAACTTGGGCGTGTACAGCGCAAAGCTTTCAAGCAGAACGGCCTCTTCAAGCACCAGGACTTCACTGCGAAGACCTTTGATCTGCGCATTGAGTTCTTCCTGGCGATGTTTGGCTGCAGCGATTTCCGTGTTGACGGATGTCAGTTGCGCATTTGCTTGTTCGACGAGTTCTCGCACCGCTAGCAAGTCAAGCGCGCCACATTGGCGGGCTTGCTCTTGCAGCGCTGCATGCTTGGCCTGCAACCTGGTCAGTTCTTCGTCAAGTTGCGTGGCGCGGGCCTTGTACTTGGGGCCGTTGAGGTAGTCGCGGATCGGCAAGTTTTTCCCCCTCTTTTGTTTGCATGATGCTACCGCGAGCTTGACCGCGGAGTGCCCATGACTTGTTGGGGGGGGCTGCCTTGGGTGCAATGAACGAGTCGACCACCTTCCAGCCGTTGCATTCCCGGTGAGAGCGATGCTCGACCAGACACCTCGTGCCATGGCCTAGTGGTCCACCAGGCACTCACTGATGCTGTCAGGCGTTCGCCCCGTTTTCCAGCGACCATCGACCAAAGTCATCACCGCATGACAAGTCGCCTTGCCATCGCTTTGCTCCATCGCCTTGGCGATGGACGGCAACGCGCGCTGCACCGCTGCCGACTTGGCAAACTCCGCGACCTCTGCCAACTCATACGTGTAGGCGACCTTCACCGCATCACGCAAGTTGACCTTGCCAACCGGCTCAATCTGCTTGATCGCCGTCACGCGTCGCTTGGCAAAGCACAGCCGACCTTGCTGGTGGTTCTTGCCATCAACGCCCACCACGTCGCCATTCGGTTTGAAGAAGGGCTTTGCCGCTTCACTGAGCGAATACCGGTCCACCTCGATCATGAAAGAGCCGCCAAGGTACTTGCGCACCTCCCGCTTCACCGTTGTCTTCTCCAGCAACCCCGCTTCAAGCAGGATCGGGCCGCGTCCTGGT
>JACCDV010029850.1_pt1 | contig 28468 bp, 22 predicted proteins | sample 7446131 | NCBI WGS metagenome assembly JACCDV01 (sample SAMN15323448, study PRJNA562643) | freshwater metagenome | isolation source: river surface water | place: USA:Blue River Watershed | collected 2017-08-17 | reverse complement strand
TTAAAAACAAAAGATGAGATTTTAGAAATCTACCTCAACGAATCTCCATATGGAGGAACCATCTATGGTGTGGAGGAGGCGTCTCGAGCATTCTTCAACACAGCAGCAAAAGACCTTACTATCGGTGAGGCCGCCTATCTCGCAGCCATCCCACAAGCACCAACCTACCTTTCACCCTACGGCAATAACCGAGACGCCCTTGATGCGAGACAAAAACTTGTTCTCGAAAAAATGCGCCAAAACGGCTACATCACAGTAGAAGAATTTGACGCTGCCAAAAATGAAGTTGTGGAGTTTGAACCTCAGATTGTGAGCGGCATCAAGGCTCCCCACTTTGTCATGTATGTTCGTGAACTCCTTGCTGAAAAATATGGAGAGGAAGCGCTTGCAGAAAGAGGTTTCAAGGTTATCAGTACCCTAGACTGGGAACTACAACAAGAAGCTGAGCGGATTGTGGCTGAGAAAGTTGCAATCAATACAGAAAAATTTAATGCCTCAAACGCTGGTCTTGTAGCTACCGACCCTAAAACCGGCGACCTTCTTGTGATGGTTGGCTCTAAAGACTACTTCAGCACTGATATTGAAGGTAACTTCAATATCGCACTAGCGAGCCGCCAACCTGGTTCTTCAATCAAACCTTTCGTTTACGCCGCTGCTTGGCGTGATGGGTATCTTCCCACAACTATTCTTTACGACGTACAGACTCAATTCTCAACCAGTTGTGAGCCAAACGACTTTAGTAATGAACTACCGTGTTACGCCCCAAACAATCACAATAATAAATTCCTCGGCCCAATCAGTATGCGAAATGCTTTGGCGCAATCACTCAACATTCCAGCTGTAAAAACACTATACCTCGTAGGAGTTCGAGATGCTCTAAAGTTTGCCGCTGATATGGGACTCACTACTTTAAGTAACCCTGATAAATATGGACTTACACTCGTACTTGGTGGTGGAGAGGTGAAACTTCTTGATATGACCAATGCATACGGAGTGTTTGCTAACAAAGGTGTCCGAGCTGAACCTCGGGCTATTCTCAAAATTGAAGATAGTCAGGGTAATATCGTGGAAGAAACCCAGGTCAAGGAAGAGCGTATCCTGGATGAAAATACCGCCAATATGGTAAGTGACGTTTTGTCGGATAACGTCGCTCGTACGCCTTTGTGGGGGTCAAATAACCTCCTTCATTTCCCTGACCGTGATGTGGCTGGAAAGTCTGGGAGTACCAACAACTTCCGTGATGCCTGGATTATGGGCTATGCTCCAAATATTGCTGTAGGTGCTTGGTGTGGCAATAATGACAACTCACCAATGCAAGGTCTCTCTGGCCTTATCACCACCCCGATGTGGCGTGAGTTTATGGATGTGGCACTCGCAAAACTTCCAGAGGAGTCATTTACCCAACCGTATATTCCTACTGACGTGAAGCCAATACTAGCTGGTGCATATACTGACGCCTATACCCTTGAACTTACACTCGCATCATCTACCGACCCTCAAACTGACTTCAATAACGCTTTCAATAGTGTTCACAACATTCTTCATTATGTAAATAAAAATGACCCACGTGGTCCATATCCTGAAAACCCAAGCTCAGATGAGCAGTACCGCTATTGGGAGTACGGGGTTCAGCTCTGGAAACAAGGAACACTAGGTGTTTATGCTGGGGTGGCTAGCAGCACAGCGTCGAGTACTGAAGAAGTTAGCGAAGAGGAGGAGGATCCCCAACCCAGACGACGCCGGTCACGTAACTAGGTTCTAAATAAAATCCAAAGGAACATTCCCTTCACCAAGGCGCTCACTGAGCGCCTTTTTGATGTCAGCCTTCTTTTTTATAATTTCACTTTTAATCAAACTTGGTGTTTTTATATATACAATTTTTGAAGAAACAGTGTAGTTAAACTGTTTTGAGGAAACACTAACACCAACCACCTCGGAAACAACTCGTGCAACCTCGATAAGAACTGACTCCTGGGGTGGTTTGAATATTTTTTTATAGCGCAGGAGGAGATTACCCAACTGCTCTGAATTACCGGTTGGATCTTTCTTCCTCATGTTTATTTATTCATTGGCATCACTAGATACCGCAAAGATTTATCTGAGAGTCCCTCAAGCACCATAGCTCGTCCTATACCCGCAAAGTGCATGATAACTGAGTCGTCCTGAATATGCGACAAGGGGTCCATAACGTACTGCTGATTGAAGTTGAGAGCCAACTCTTCCCCATCTACTTCAGCTCGCATAGTATCGGTAGTATGGCCAATCTCATTATTGTTGGAGGCGATAGTGAGACTAGTATCGGTGATAGTAAAAGATACCTGACGGAACTTATTGAGAAATATATTGGTTCGTTTGAAAGACCTAAGGAGATCCTCTTTAAGAACAGTCACGTGAGAGATGTATTCCTTTGGAATAATTTGGGTGTAATCTGGAAAACTACCTGTCACTAGCCTCGAAGAGACATAGACTCCATTTGCAAAATGTAACGCGCAATGATTGTCAGTAACAATCAGTTTTGCCTCACCTGAAACTGAGTCACATACTCGAGCCAGCTCGACTGCATTCTTACTAGGAATCATAAACGACTGATCGAGTGTGAACCCTTTCTGAGCCACAGTCTTTTCCATTAAGCGAAATGAGTCTGTTGCCACAAACGTGAGTGAGTGTTCTTTCTTTTGTTGTACAAACACACTTCCAAGTTCTGGCTTAATAGAAGTAACAGAGGCTGCAAATGCCACACTCTTAATACCGTATGAAAACATGTCAGTATGAATAGAAAGCTCTTCTCCTTGAATTTTATGAAGTGTAGGAAAATCATCAACAGGAAAAAGTTTGATGGAGGTGTTTGAGGACGCTGTCTCAATGAGAAGCACTTGTTCTTCAGTACGAAGTGTAATCTCTTTTTGTGAAAGGAATTGAATACTCTGAAGGAGGGTTTGAGCAGGAACAGCAACTACCCCCTCTTCAACAACAGATCCTTCAAGTGAGGTCATGATACTTATTTCAAGGTTTGTTGCTTGAAGTGTAATTCCTTCTTTGGAAGCTGCAATACGAACACACTGGAGTACTGGTAGGGTCATGTTCTTAGTACTCGTTTTCCCTATGAGTTCAAGAGTTTGTAATAGGTTGCTGTGGGGAATAACAATTTCCATATTTCTTATTTATACACCATTTTAGTCTTTATTATTAGGGGTGTGGAAGTGTGCAAAAGACAAATCTATGCTCTATTTGTAATGGTTTTTTATCAACACAGAGAATTGATTTGTGGGGGTGTGGGGTACAACAACTGTGTACTTATGTGGGTACAAACACAATATGGTTTTTTGGGTGTGTATAAGAGACTCTCGAGTCCCCTGTTTTGTGGGTGTTGTTGATAGGTTCTCCTAATGTTATTTGGTTTGTGTGCCCAGTTTATACTAAGGTATTCCCCATATTAATATTCAGAGTCTGAAATAAAAAAATGCCCAACCGGGCATTTTTTTATTTCAAAAGCATTCTGACTTGGGTGATTTCTTCCTCTATTTCTCCACCCATCTTAATCTCTGTTTTTATCTTTTCGCATGAGTGGATGACTGTGGTGTGGTCACGTCCACCTAGTTTCTTTCCAATTGCAGGGTACGAAATCTGGAAATCTTCCCGTAGGATATACATGATTATTTGTCGTGGCTTGACCACCTCTTTTCGCCGTGTTTTTTCATAAATACTAGCTGGTTCAATGTCGTAGTAGCGAGCAATCTTATCTACCACATCAGTGATGGCAAGGGTTTTTCGGGGACGAGAGCTATTCTTGATGATAAGACGAACTTCATCAACTGTTAGTGTTTTTCCAAGGAGTTGGGATTGGCACATGATGGTGTTGAGGGCTCCTTCAAGCTCACGAACATTTCCTTCGATATTTTGTGCGAGATACTCAACCACATCGTCATAGAGAACAATACTATTTTGAGCTGCCTTGGCGCGCAAAATTGCTGCGCGTGATTCTAAGTCTGGTGCTGGAAGATCGACAATCATTCCTTGACCAAAGCGTGACTGAAGTCGTTCTTCAAGACCAGAAAGTAGAGCTGGGTGGATATCACTAGAGAAAACAATCTGTTTGTTGTTGTCGTGAAGTGCGTTGAAAAGGTGGAAGAGTTCTTCTTGGGTCTTTTCTTTTGAAGCGAGGAATTGCACGTCATCCATAACGAGTACGTCATACTGACGGTACTTATCCTTGAAGCTGTTGGCAGTTCCGTTTTGGAGAGAATTGAAGTAGTCGACTGCGAAGCGTTCACTGGTAACATAGAAAACTTTCTTACCTGTCTTCTTGATTTGGTTCCCCACTGCTTGGATAAGGTGAGTTTTACCATGACCTGTCTTTCCATAAATGAAGAGTGGGTTGTAGGTGATGCCTGGTTTTTCACTTACAGTGCGCGCCGCGGCGTGTGCTAGTGCGTTGTATGGGCCAACCACGAAGTTTTCAAACGAATACTTTGGGTTGAGGTTGTCACTTTTGTTGACATAGTACTCCTCAAGTGGAAGAGCTGCGTTAATGGTCTGGTTCTTGTTTGCTTCTTGCTTCTTTTCATTGCGCTGCACAACAACGTACTCGATACTTCTGATGTGTGGGGTGAGGTCTCGAAGGGTTTTCAAGATCATTGTTTGGAATTTATCCTGAAGCCAGTCCTTAACAAAGACACTGGGCACTCCGATGGTCGCTGCGCCGTCCTCAATCGATACGATGTGGGTGTCGCGGAACCAGGTCTTGAAGTTGGCGGCTGTGATAGAGAGCTCAATTTTTACAAGAGCGTCATCCCAGAGCTGTTTTACATCAATATGCTTAGTTTGTAAGATGCGGTTTTGAGTAGTTTGATGTGAAGCAATATTCATAAGACGTACAGAATGTAAGACGTAACCAGCATTATACCTGGGTGTGGAAAACTGTAAATAAATTTGAAAAAATGCGAGTAATTTGGATACCCCTTTAGAGTTACAAAAGTGCAACTGTGCACAAGCTGTGTATAAGAGTGCGTAACAGCTGGCGGCAGTTTCTAGGCTGAGTTATAGAGTCGCCCATCACCTCTAGCCCGGCTAGTTTTTAGCACGCTCGGATGTTTACCGAACGCATGCAGCACGTTGCCTCCGCGGACGCTAAAAACTAGCCCGGCTAGAGGCTCCTTAAAACAGGTGGGCACAGCAGCGATGGTTGCTATTGAAATATTTCCGACATCATGTATAGTAGTGCCACTTATGTCAAAACGAACCTATCAACCAAGTAAGCAAAAGCGGGCCACCACTCACGGGTTTTTGGTTCGTACTGCTACTACTTCTGGTAAGAAAATCATCCAAGCTCGTCGTCGCAAAGGACGTGCACAACTCACGGTAAAAAAGGCTCGATAAGAGCTTTTTTTCGTTATAATTACTCCATATGTTAAAGCGCAGTGAGCGACTCAGTCGAGCACAATTTGCAGAATTTGGGCGCAAAGGAAAGCGTGTTCATGGTGATGGTGTCACGCTTAGTTTTTCTTCCCACCCTACCTTTCATGGCGCTGTAGTGGTAAGCAAAAAAGTCTCAAAGAGCGCGGTTAGGCGCAATCGACTCCGACGGCAAGTGTATGCCCAGCTTCAGCTTTCTAAACAATCAGGAAAGGTGGGGGTCTATGTGTGTGTCTTAAAACCAGAAGCTGAAAAGATGACGAGTGCCCAGTTTCGCGGTGCAGTAAAAAATCTCATTGAACGAAGCGGAAAACCTGCGTAGAATAGGCCCATCAAACTATATTTATGTTTTCTTACATTTGGCACACTATTTTCTTTGACCCAATTTATAACACCCTCATTTTATTCGTCGACACTGTTCGTGGTGGCGATGTCGGGCTCGCGATTATTGCTACTGTTGTAGTTGTAAAATTGGTACTCCTCCCTCTTTCTATTAAAGCCGCCAAGACACAGAAGATAATGCGGGATATAGAACCAAAGCTTCGAGAGATAAAAGAAAAGCACAAAGATGATCGTCAAGCACAAGCTCAAGAAATGTTGGCTGTATATAAAGAATTTAACCTCAATCCTTTTGCGAGTATATTTCTTATTTTCCTTCAAATCCCAATCATTTTTGCGTTGTACTTTGCTGTTTACAAAGGCGGCGGCATTCCCCTCCCTGAGGTAAATACCGCCTTGCTCTACAGTTTTGTTGCCGTGCCGACACAAGTATCAACGATGTTTCTTGGCATTGTTGATGTCACTGGCCGCAGCCTCATCCTTGCTCTTGGAGCCGGGATTACACAGTACTTCTACACAGCGATGACATTACCAAAGCTAGCCGAGCGAGATAAAGACGCCGCTCCAAGCTTTAAAGATGATTTCACCCGCAACATGCACATCCAGATGAAGTACGTAATGCCAGTTTTGATTGTCTTTATTGCCTACACTATCTCAGCAGCGATTGCTCTTTACTTCTTTGTGAGTAACGTAGTTATGCTCGCGCAAGAGTTTTACGTGAGGAAGCATCGAAACTAGTAGAAGATACAAGAATTTGATGTGCCTATATTGTCGTAAAAAGTTCCTTTTGCGTATTTTTCACAGAGTTCACGTTCTTGTGAAAGGGTAAGGTTATCTATTGTGTCATATTTTCTGCTCGGGTCTGCTGCTTTGTAAGTTGCAAAAGCTTCAGTGAGTTCTGAAATACCTTTTACTGATTTAGGCATTTGGCAAGTCACAGCACTTGTATTTGAGCCATTATACTTACCGTACTTATCCTCACAAACTGATTCAATCCTTCCTAATAAATTAGTCATACAGACAGAATACTGCCCTTTTTTCTGACCTTCGGGCAGGTTTTTAACATTGTTATCGCAAGCACCATTTACATCTGTTGTTACAATTGTTCCGTTTTGTTTTACAAAAGCCGCTCCGACCGTGGTGGTTGTGTTTATAATTTGACCATTTGCTATTGAATTCATAAGGCCTACCGCATCTTCAGCACCATCTATTGGAGTAGCGCAAATATTCATACCGATATTGCCTTGTTGACTTGCTTTCCCACCACTAGCCTCACAATTTTTTGCGAATAGACTTAGTTGAGGGGCAGCTTGGTCGCTGCAGTTATTAGCGTTAGCGACAACAATTGTGAACTTGCCACTAGCACTAGTTTTAGCGGGCGACATTACAACACAAGCATCTAATCCTTGAGATAGAGCGGATGCATGTTGTTCCACAGTTTGGCCTCCTACCGTTTGAACAGCAAGAGCGTTTAGTTCACCACGTGGAGATTGAAGTGGGTCAAACTTTATTTCTTTCTTGATGAGCGTTGGATTGATGAGCTCAAGAATAACTACTGCACTGATGATAAGGAGAAGACCAAGAACAGCACCTTGGATATCATTCTTGGCGCCTTCTTTGTTGCCGATAACATCACTCATCATGTACTTGGCTCCAGCAATGATAATTTTGATTACAGCCAAAAGTGCCGCGACTGCAATCGACATGCCGTAGAGGAAGTTAATGTACTGTTCAAATGACTGCACATCATTCCCCTGCCCTGCGTTACTGAGGTCAACCAAAGGTGAGTAGACCTTATCCTGTGCAAAAATAACTGTCGGGAGGGCGAGGAAAATAGAAGTAATAACGAGTGGGAATTTCATAGCTTAATTATCAAGTACAGACGCGGCAAAGTCACGGTCGTACACCCACAGGGTAGTATCAACGCGGTTAATAAAGTAGAGAGCGGTATTTGTAACGGACGGGTATGTAACGTCAATGACACGGCCGGCGGTTGTTCCAAGAGTATCAATAGAGGTTGCGTAGTTGATTTCCGGAATAAAGTACCAGAGAGAGTCGTTGCTTACGTATTCACCCCGGTACCAGTCAGTCAAAGGGCGACCGGCGGCATCAATTGCGCAAAGAAACACGTCTCCGCGGGGCGTACATTTTTCTGGGATGAATGTAGCACCCGCTTCTGATACAGCGCCGTCTTTCATGACAAAGCTCTTTGGGGTTGCGTTCTCTGTTCTGGTGAACAGGATAATGTCGGTTGTTGCTTGCACAGAAAGACCAAAGCCAGAAATAGGATGTCTCTCTATTGAACCGTTTTCTATTTTATAAAGATACCCTTCTAATTCTTCAGCTGTTTTGGGGTAGGCATAGTGAGGACCAGCTTCATTACCTCCAAACATCACTACTGCTTCTCTAAAGGGAATGATAAAGAGAGGTTTTGTTTCTGCTGTTTCTAGGTCGTATGAGTAGCCACGAACTGACTGCCCTTCCTTGGCGGCATACAGCAGCTTATTGTCGCTCGTGAAGCCAGCTTCGATTACAGCTGCTTGAATGGTCCTGGAATCAAGAGTTATGCTTCCGTGTGGGAGTGTAAGGAGTGTTAGTTCTACACCTCCGTCTGTGGTGATTGCGGCAAAATTTCCATCGACAGAAAAGACAGCTTTCCTAGCCGCTGCGATAGTAATGTTTGAGAGTCGCTCTTCCGCACCATCATCTACTCGCACGCTGTAGATGTGTCCGGTACCACTCTCCATAAAGCGTGTCGTGCGAGGCGAGCTTGAGCTGGCGTCGAGTGCTATGTACCCACCCGATTGCCTGAGAGAGAGTTGGCGAAGGTATGGGGATGAGGTTGAAGCATTCTCATCTGTGAAGATATTTCCCAAATCAAATGGCAACTCATCTCCAGCAAAACCAAACCTATTGTAGAGATCTTCTCGAGCCTCATCGCCGCCAAAAAAGAGATACAACCAAACACCAATGAGGATGGTCAGGATGATACCTGCAAGTATGAGAAGCCAGGGTTTTTTCATATAACATTTATATTAAATTCTCCTTTCGCTCCCTGAAGAAGCTTTATGGTGCTTTGGACACGGAAGGCGGCTGTGACTGAGCCAGGGGTGTCTGTGCGCTCTAGCGTAATGTCGTAGGGGTTATTGCCACTTTCTACAGCTGAACCATTCAACTGCCAGTTGATGACAGAGGGATTATTAAACACTGCTGAATCGAGGTAGTAGGGTTCGCCGCGGAGTGTCATACCACTACCGATGAGTGTGTAAGGACTTGTAAGTGCTTGTTCAAGAATGCCATAGAGAGTATTTACTTCATAGAAGAGTAGCCTAGGTGCAACAACTGGAATGGCAATTGTTCGTTTTGCCAACACAACACCATCAAGTCTTGTTACTGTCAGAGAAAGACTGGAATACGTATCTTGAGGCATGGTAAATGAAACACGGTTTCCTCCACGAAGGGGGCCCCCTTCAAGCACAGTATCGTTGAGTCTCCACGTATAGAGATAGTCCCCTGTGAGAAATGTCCGACTGCTTACAAGAGCGGTAGCATTGATGATGCTCCCAGCACTAGGAAGCGCTCTTCCTTTAAAGAAATTCGGCACGTGAGTTTGTGGCTCAATAACAATATCAAGGTGATATGGTGAAACATCTCTCGCTGCTCGCTGTACAGCACCACTTGGTGTGGTGAGAACTGCTACGAGTTTTCCTGTTTCCCCTGCTTTTGGTGCAGTAAGGTTAATCGAACGTTGGTTGTATGCCCAATCGAGTTTTGAGTCGTTGTAATACCAGTCGATGGTGGCGCCGTAGGCGCCACCGCCATAATCATTTATGGTCGCACTAAAAGCAGCCTCTGGTGATGGATAGTTTGGAGCCAGTTCCAAGGCTAGCCCGGTATCAATACCACCGGTAATTTGAGCATGTGAAAATACCGGAATGATAAAAAAGAGTGCCGCAAGTAAAACAGTCCGCATACCACTATGATACCAGACCAAAACACTGAAAATTATAGGTTATTTGGGATAGCGCCAGACGGCGATTCCCCATAGTACAAACCAGGGCAGGATATTCAGTACAGGCATAAGATACCCAAGTAAGGCAAAAATAAATAGACCTGACTTTAGAGCCGCATGCTCTCCAAAGAAGCAGCGAACGCCAGAGAAGGTATACATGGTAGCCATAAAACCAAGGATAAAAAGACCAAGCAAAAATACCATGAGGTTGAGAGCCCCAAATATCGCAACGGGGCCTTGTTGTGCTTGCTCTAAGATATTCAAATTTATACCGGTCACGTACTCAGCAGCATTAGTGACACCATCAAATAATCTATATAGAAAACCTGTCACTGAGTTACTTAGTACCGCGTCAATTGCTGCTTGTCCGGCTCCTGCAAGCAGTAAAGCCGCAGCAGCTCCGATCGCTAGCGGGAGTTGGAGGGTAAACCAGATTGGTGTTGCCATTGATAATACAGAAAGATTCACACGAGTCGCCGCAACTCGTTTTTTGATATCTTTTTTTGTTGAGCGAAGACCTTTGGCGCGAAGAAGGTGTTTAGTTGGCTGTGCTTGATCAGTCACATTTCTTCCAGCGTTAGTATTGAGTCTACCAGCACCGCGTACAGCCGCCCCAGCTGCCATAAGAGGGACACCGACTACAGCACCGACTCCACTGCGACTCATGGCTGCGCCGGCCCGCATCATCTTTGTGCCACCTTGCTGCATACTCCTTCCGCCCCTACGCATAGCAACACCAGTGACTCTGGTGGCGCTATTTCCTAATTGCCTCGCATTATCAAGGGTCATGGTACCGCGCTCCCCTACCGAAGGCTGTAAGCCGGCACCAGCGTACGCTCGTTCGTTGAATTCTTCGTCTGTGGTTGAGTACGCCATCGTACCCCGATTATACTACATACGAGATGCTTGGAGCTCTGCTCTGGCTTGACGAATTTGAAGGAGTTGAGACGGGTCGGAGGTGATGATTTGGTCTTCGGTATAAGAAGCAATAATTTTAATAGCGACGTGTTTGAGGCCAACAAAGAAGATGCCTTCTCCGACATTTGATTCAAGTAGCAAGAACTTTTCTTCATCAGTAAGGTTGAAGGTGCGCTGGATGTTGTCAATTGCTGTTGGCGACTGCTTCATCAAAAGCTGGATAGAGGAGTTCGTGATCATCGGTACACCGTATGGAGAACGGAGGAAGTCGTCCACGTCTTGGGTGATGGTAGCAATACCAAGATAGTATTTTCGGCCACGCTTAGCGAGACTAAAGAGGAATGAGGCTGTATCTTCACTCTTCATCATCCACCACGCCTCATCGATAACCAACAAACGTTTAGCCAGGCGACGTCGAACAGAGCCCCAGATAAAGTTAGTGACGATGTACATAGCCACAGTCTTAAGCTCGTCTTCCATGTCGCGGAGCGAGAACACCACAAACTTTTGGTTGATGTCGACATTTGATGGCTTGTTCATAAAACCAGACCAGGTACCTGAAGTGTACTTTTGGAGGCGATTGATGAGAGACTGACTCCCTTCCATGCCAGCAAGAACCATCTCAAAATCAGAGAGGAGTGGAGGCTCAAGTTCAGCAAAGTTGGTATCACCGGTGATGTCCTTCAGCGCGTACGTTTCTTGGATGGCAAGATCAATGAGAGTTTCTTCTTCAGGGGCGAGACCACCAAGCATCAGACGGAAGAGTCCAACAAGCTCAATAATGTGTGTTCGAAGAACATCAGCAGGGTCCTCGTCACTTTGTGGGGCGGGAAGATCAAACGGGTTGATGTGGTGACTGGAAGAAAGAGAGATATTAAAAAATCGTCCACCAGTGGCTTCGGCGAGATATTCGTATTCACGTTCAGGGTCGATTACAATTACTTCAGTACCAAACATGAGCGACCGTAGAATTTCTAGCTTTAGACCATACGATTTCCCTGCTCCTGAAGTCGCAAATGTTACTGAGTTGTAGTTGGTAAGGGCGTAACGATCAAAAAGCACTAAGCTAGAATTGTGGCGGTTGATGCCGTAGAGGATGCCGGTGTCAGAGGTGAGGTCAAAAGATGTGAAGGGGAAAAAGCTTGAGAGTGGTGACGAGTTAAACTTGCTATGAACTAGTAGCTCATCATTTCCCAGAGGAAGGAGACTCTTGAAACCTTGTTCTTGTTGAAAGAGAGCTGGCTTCATAGTGATGAGGCGTGCATCAAGCATGCCTTTGATTTCATTTTCTGCCTTATTGATAGCCGTTTCGTCGTCACCATAGATTGCGAGATAAAACCCAACATCAAAAAGTTTTTCTTCAGCTTGCTGAAGTTTATCTCGAAGGTCTTCGAGATTCATATACGCAGCTTCAAGCTGTGGGTCACGCACCTCCCCTCGTTCTTCTTTGATGTTTATTTGGCTCTGCACCTCAGCTACTTTTTTCTGGAACTTCTTTAGAGTTTCTGCGGTATCGATGGGATGAATAAAGATAGAGATATCAATTTCACGGGCCATATTGAGGACAGGTTCTAGCCAGCCGTCGTTGAGGTAGCGAGGATACGAGACTGCATAGTACGTACGGGCGGTGACACCACTGATGTTAATACTTCGAGGGTTGATTTGAATTGCAGAAGGAGCGACGACATCAGTAAGAGTCATCAACTGATCCTTAAAAGAAGGAGCGCCTTGCTGTTTTGGTTGTAGTCTATCGAAAAGTCCCATACTTATTGTGTATCGTCAGTTAGTGGAGCAAACCCCGTCGGGTCATTTGGATTGTAGGTGTGGTAGAAGAGTTCGACTAATTCGTCTTTCCCAAGAGTCACTGTGCGAACACCGATTCGGGCGAGTCCTTCAACCACGAGCGATACACGCTGCTCAAGTTGCGTCCTTTCTTCTTCAAAAATTCCATCACTGATAGTCGCTGCGCCACTTTTTGCACTAAAGAGACTTCCTAGTCCACGGCCAAGGCTCACTTTATTTGGACTGTACGACACAATGACAAAGAAGCTTTTACTCATTACGTCTACTTGGGCGGTGAAGGTGCGAATAAACTCCATGTATTCGCGAAGTTGAATGCGCATAAGATCATTGTCTTGCTTATCTTCAAGAGTTGTAAGCACAGATAGGTAAGGATCAATATTGAGACGACGTGAACGTAGCTGAATTTGAATTGAAAAATCAAGCGTGTTGAGAAATTGTTGGAATTGCTGGAGGATTGCGTGCTGTTCATCGTATGACTTAAGTGCAAAGTTAATTGAAGACGCCAGAACAACCATGGTCATCTGACCATTTTTTTGAATCACTACATTATCTCTAATGTCGCGGATTGATACAAAGTTTTGACTAGCTGCGTGTGAAGGCGTCATGATTTTTTCTCAATAGCTTGTAACTCAAGACGACGAGCCAAGGATGCGAGGTCGCCTGTTTTCTTGGTTCGCACTTGTGGCTGAAATAATTCAGGTGAAGCTAGTTCGGCGTCTTTAATTTTGTACGTCATCTCTTCTTTGCGCCAGAGGTAAAGACGCTTGCCGGAGAAATAATTCACAATTGATTCAAGGAAATAGGAAAACGGACGATTATTTACCGGGTAGAACGCAAGCGCAGCCGAAAGCAGTGCTAGAGGAATACCAGTTGCTATAAAAGCGATAAAAGGAAGCCTCAAAAACAGCACAACCGCCATGCCAACACCACCTCCGAGATAGAGGAATTGCCGCCAGGTGAGTGGTCCGAAGATTTTGTCTTCAATTTCGATAAACTGGGGCACCTCAAAGCGCATACTCCACCATTATACACAAAGAAAAAGGCTGCTTTGCAGGACGTCCCCTACTGAGGTCTGGTATCAGTGTCCCAGCGGGTTGCTTGCGGTGCCGCACTGGCAACACTTGGCACTCCTCCCTCACCTTTACTCAAGATGTCGGCCTGACTAGACTGGTACACCACATCCGACCCGGGCTTAATCGCCGCCATATCGTGTGGCATGGTGCGGACAGTTTGAATTGAAGCTAATTCTTTTTCAGTCTCTATTATCTCAGAAGCCAATTCTTTTTTTTCAGTCTGGGTCTCTGTTTTAACACTGACAATCTGATTTACCTGTTCTTGTAAATCAGCTAAAAAACGTAAAGAATTCTTTGCTCCAATTTCTAAAAAACTTTGTGCAGCGTCATCAAGTGTATAAGCTCCTATTAGGAAATAAGCTGTTGGAATAAGTGCATCACTGGGATTAATTGGTTCAGAATTTTGTCTAAGAACCGCACTAATACAGTCGTAAAGTTGATTCGAATTAATAAGTTCAATAACTTTAGAGTCTGCCTTTTTTAGCGCTGTATAGTATTCCTCACCCGTAATTTCTTTCATGCTTGTATGCTAAGGAATAATTAAACCAAATCTTCTTCCGTCCACTCTTGAATTTGTCCAGTCGCGCCAAGTGTCACGCTGGCCAGGATTTCTTAGTAGATGTAGAGAGATATTTCTTCGTACATCATCCAAGTCTTGTGGGTTAGGGTTAGTAGAAAGGAATTCTTCAATAATTCTTGGCGTAAGATACTCTGCTGATTCCTGAGCTCTCAGCACAGCTGCTGGTAGACGGCCAGCATCTTGTGGATTTCTGAACATGCCACGGCGTTGTCTATCTTGGAATCCAGCATCGGAACCACCAGGAGAGGCAGCGTTGCCAAGACTTCCAGTCTGAGCAATTCTAACAAGTCCATCACGTCGTGAATTTGTTATTAGATCCATCTGTGCTGCTCCAGCTCTTCCTGATTGTCTCATGTTGTCGATATGAGCTGCACTTAATCTTGAGGCAATAGCTCCATTTGCGAGCGGTCCTCTTAGGTTACCTGCATCGTCGAAGCGCATCATTCCTTGTCGCCTATCGTCAGACATTGTTGACATTATTCTATTTAGGTCATCCATCGCAGCAGTGAGGTTTTCGGTTGATGCGTTTCCGTTTTCTAAGATTTCTGTAATTTCTGCAAAGGTGCCTTCATCACGGCGTTCTTCCAAAGTATCCATATCTTCATTGGTGAGAATTCCTGAATCACGGAGAGCTGTAACCTGTGCATCTGTAAGCAAAGAAGCAAATTCTGGTGACATGAGTCCAGCACGGTCTGTTCTTGCTCGCTCCAAGATTTCTGCTGTAGACATATCCCTAACTTCACCCTGCTGCCTCCGTCGAGCCTCTTGGCGTGCAGTGATTTCAGCATCTGTGCTTGCTGCTGTTATTGGCGCGGTATTAGCGTCGGCACGTTGGCGCATTGCTCTGTCAGCCTGAGAATTTGTTTGGTTTCGGGTTTGTCTATCTTGTTCTCTTGTTTGAGATAAACCAAAGCGCGCATCACGCATCGAAGTAGCTGCCCCAGTAACAGCGCCCTGGACACCATTCATTCTAGCTATTCTTCTAGTAGCACTCGCCAACATGCCGTCACCTTGTAACTGTTGAGCGCCTCTCAGTCCACGTTGTAGAGCATTTCCAGCTACATTGCTACCAGCACGAGCTAAACGACCACCAGTTTGTGCCCCAGCCCACCTGGCTGAGCCAGTAGTTGCGCTACGTACGCGATTTCCAAACGACTTACCCATTCCAACTGCTTTGTCGCCGAAGTCGGCGCCGAGTTTGTTGGCGATAACAAGCGAAGCACCCATGAAAATCATGGCTAGAACGAAGAATGGGAATGTGCCGAGAGTGAGAACTGCATTGCCTTGAGCATCAAGCTTCCCTGCTCCCTGGAACGTACCTGCCCAATCAGGATTTCCAAATCCACCAGTCGATCCTCCAACACTCTTTTGTAGGCCTGAAATAATCTGTAGTGAGAAGTAGATAAACAGAAGATAGACAGGTGCAAAGAACGCACGGCCGATAAACATCGACCAAAACCGCTCAAACGTATCCTTCACAGGAGGAAGAATCCAACTCAAAAACATAATTGGAGACAACACCATAAAGAGACAGAGAACAGCAAAGCGAATGATGATAAGGATGCCGCCGGCTGCAAACACGAACATCGCCGTCAGAGACAATAACGCTGAACCAAAGATGTAGCCCCAGCCAGCACCGTTGACTGTTTCGTACGTAAGGCTAAATACTTTTGAAAGTCCTAGTCTCGCCATAAATTCTGAAGCAATGTCAATTTGGCGCAAACCGTCTTTAGTAGTACAGCTGGCGTCGGTACAAGTTGAGCCAAGTCCATTGATTGCAATTTGAGCAGCAAGTTGGTTTGAGACATCAATCGCAAACTTCACTACAAAGAGACTGAAGTTTACGAGAAGAGCAGCGAGAATGATGTTTACAAGCCAGCGTCTCGTGTTTGAGTCAGAAGAACTGAGGATCATCTTAAAGCCGATGTATACAAAACCGAAGATGAATCCTAGGTTTACAAAGTCGCGTACTATTACCCAAGTGTTGTCGACAGCCACACCCACACCAGTGGTAGCAAAGGTATTTCCGAACCCAATGATGAAGTTGTTGACTGCGAAATTAAGAAGTAGTGCTGACAGCCAGACGAACATTCCCAAAATGCCCATGACGATGTTGAAGACAGCATCTTGCAGGAATTCATTGAAGCCAGCAAAGGCGAAGTGTGGAACCACTAAGAAAAGCCCCGTAGTGAGAAGTAGGATGGAATGTAAACGGAGGCCTTTCATAGATTAACGAGTGATGCTTTCCCATTCGCGGGCGGAGTCACGTAAACGATAAATAGTATACGCTTGGTAACTGACAGCCTTATTCATAATTGATGATTGCTCAGTTGTAATTGCACGTTTACGCTCTTCTGTGGTGGCCGGGAGTGCAAGTTCTTTTTGGAGTTTGTCGAAAGACTCCATGAGTGGCGTGAGGTAAGCAATATGCTTTGCGGTAGTGTCTTTGACAGTGAGTGCATCATCGTATGATATTTGAGCGCGGGCTTTCAGATCGGCAATCTCTTCAGTCTTTAGATCTTTGAACCGGATAGCATTAGCTGGCGCATCTATGACTGCCTTAAGTTTCGGAATATATTCAGTTGCAAGTGCGTTGTATTCTCTTTGGACTTCTAGCTTTTCTTTGACATTGTCATAATTTTGACCGAGAACAGTATTAGCTGAGCTACGAGCTTGGCTTGCTAGTTCATCAACGTACGAACCAGTACCACCTGCCGTGCTACCACCACTAACACTAAGCCCCAGTAACCCAGCTGCACCAGTAAGTGCTTGGTTAGCTATTTGACCCAGAAGAGCCGAAATCACTTCGTTGATTTCGTCGGCAGCGACAAGCTGATCCTGGCCAGCACCAAGTGCTTTATTAATTTGCTCTGACACTACTTTGCCTGGAGTTGAAATAACACAACGCTGCTTCGGTTTGACTGTTGTGGCGCCAGCCGCAGATGCTACACCTGCGCCAATCGAAGACGCTGTCGTCGGTTTTGCTTGAGCGCTGGCTACACCTGCGCCAGCGGCAGACGCTTGATTAGAAGCTGAGGCAGTAGGTCCTTCAATCGCCTCACAGATTTTACTTGAGAGGAAGCCGTCTCCCATGTCTGTAATTTTGATTTCTTGACCCTTTCGGTTGACAATTCGAGCATTGAGTTCGGCTTCGGCTGACATAAATTGTCCATAAGGAGTGTACTTTTCTGGTTTGGACGTAATCTTTACCCATCGTTGCCAGAAGTTTTTGCGATCAAAGTTGGCGTCGTAGAAATTTTCAATGTTGTCGCCAATGTCTGAAAGAGTACAGGTGTCGAGCTCACGACCACTTTTATTATTACGAGCCTTTTGATACTTAAGCGAGAGAGCTAACTGGATATCAAGTCTAAACGGTGAACAGATAAATGAACCAAGGTCACCGAGTCCCTGGATGAATTCGCCAGCAGCTTCGTCAGCAACATTCAACAGGAAGCGGTCGAGATCTTGAATAAAGGCGGGGCTACCCTTGAAGCCAGAATTAATCCAGGTAACCATGCTTTGAAGCATGTGTGACAACATGGTTTTAGCGAGCAGGAAGCCAATCTGGTCTAGTTTGACGTCTTTTATCGCAGCCAAAGTGTTCTCTACCGCATCTCCTATTAAGACGGGATTTGTTTCGACAGTTGGTAGCGCCGCGTTCGCCTTCGGAATCTGGTTGTATTGTTGAGGTGTGTAGATAACAACAAACGCAAACACCAGGGTGATGGTAGCGACGAGAGTTTTTCTCAAGAACATGAAGAAACGGTCCATACTTATTGGGTTACATTGTTAGGATTAAAAGCACCAAATATCGTTGCTGGGTCACTTGAACTGAAAAGGCTGGCATGTGGTTCAAGTGCCTGGTACATATTGGCGAGCGCAAGCTCGAGTCCGAGAACATCGTCTTGATACCGCCGAACTCTAAGGAGAGCCACAGCTGGGTCATCAAGTGAATATTGCATAGCTGTAATGTCTTGGTAGAGAGCCTCGTATACATTAATGAGGTCGAGATGTTCTTTCGTGAAGATTGAAGGAGCTGGAGTTGCGAGCGCTTGATCACGCATGGTTTTATAGAATCCCGCGATAACAGCGAGCTCATCCCTGCGAGTAGAATTTTCATTACTAATGATGTCTGATAGGATAACGAGCTCACCATCCATCCCTCTTTTTCCGTTTTGGGTGATGGAGCTTCCCATGACATTGGCGTAGTTTTTTACATCGGTGTCATTCCAGGTGTCTATAATGCTTACATCAGAAAGACCATAGAGCATCTGCTCAGTCTCCCTGGCAAGTTCATTAACTGCGTCGGTCACAACTTCTTCCTGGCTTCGACCAAATGGACCGTAGTTTTTTGATCGTACATAATCTTCAAAGAGATTGACTCCAAGTCGTCCAGTGATTGTGGTTGGTGGAGTATATGGAGCCGAAAGTTCACCAATAACCACTGGTTCCGTGGAGGTAAACACATCTCGCCAGTCTTCAATACCGTTTTGGTTGTCATCCTTGACGGTGATTGCAGACCGAACTGCGGCTACTTCCTGTTGGTATACCGGATAAGCGCTGCGTGGTTTACCAAAATTAACGTAGGTATATGAAGCCGCAACAAGACCGAAACCTACAACAAATGCCCCTAGAACTTTTTGGTTCATTCTCTGCATACTATAGATAAAGTATACCAGTCCAGCTTCTTCAGCCGCCGTACTTTACCCCCCGCACTGTGCATGGGACTACGAAGATTTTTTAAGTTCTTGCGTTAGAAGAAGCCACGATTCAAGCGAAATGTCTTCTGCTCGAGCCGATTCTTGAATTTGGGAGGCTTGTAAGGCTTTCAACACGACCTCTTTGTTGTAAGTGGCCGATAAATTTCCTTGTAGCTGCTTCCGTTTTTGTCCAAATCCAAGGTGTAATATACCGAAAAAATCTCCTTCAGAGACAGATGTGAAATGGTCTTTTGAGATACCGCGGATAGCAACAACCGCCGAGTCGACTCTCGGGGCTGGAGTAAAGTGACTCTTTGCAACTGTACATATATATGTAGGGGTTCCGTAGGCTTTAACTCCAAGGGAAAGGAGGGACTCCTTCTTGTCTTTACAGATACGGGTAGCCACTTCCTTTTGAACTAAGAAAACAAGGGTATTTGGCTGAATGTCAGACTCTAAGACGGCTCGGAAGAGAAGGCCTGAAATGTAGTACGGGATATTGGCGATGACTTTGTACTCTTGGTTTTTGAGCCCAAGCGCAGAAAAGTCGATAGAGCGAGCATCGCCGTGGCGGATGGTGAGTTGTCCCGCAGCTATTTCTGAAGTGAAGGTCGAATTCAGAGATTCAATGGCACGCAGGTCAGCCTCAAGGGCAATCACTCTCGCGCCGCGGGCCAGAAGCTCCTTGGTGAGTGCTCCGGTGCCTGGTCCAATTTCAAACACCACCTCCTCTTCGGCAAGGTCGGCCGCGTCACACATCTTCACTGGCACGTAGGTGCTGTTAAGAAAGTGCTGCCCCAAAGACTTCTTGTGCTCAAATTTTTCCATCATGTATGAGTACCGTACGGTATTACCAAAAAACACGCAACTAATTCGAATCTCCTAAGGTTACTTTGGGAGACACGAGTCAAGCTCTCCGCTCGCGACGGCTTGTTGTAAAGACGCTTCGCATCTTGACAACAAGCCTGCTGCGCGAGGTCTCCCAAAGTAACCTTAGGAGATTCTCTCCCACACTCTTAGTCTAGATAGATCGTCGTCTCGTAGCCGGAGTTGTGGCCGCTGCCTGGATTGCCGCTTTCGACATGGTCGGTGCTGATGTCATTGAGGAACGATGAGGGTAAGTTTACTCGCTGGCTGCCGAAGATGGTTCGCATGTGCGCATAGGTGAGCCAGACTTTCTTTTCGGCCCGCGTGAGCGCAACATAGAAAAGACGTCGCTCTTCTTCTTTGTCAGTCTTGCCATCATCAAGTCGTTCGTGTGGGAAGAGACCTTCTTCGAGGCCCGCGATAAACACGTATGGAAATTCAAGTCCCTTTGCTGCGTGAACTGTCATGAGTCGTACTGCATTAAGTTCTTCTTTTTCTTTTATTTCATCTTGGTCACTTTGGAGCGCGGCGTTTTCAAGCAGTTGCTCAACGGCGTCGCTTGGCGGCAGACTATCGTACCTGATTGCGAGAGTCACGAGTTCGCGCAGGTTCTCTAGTCGCTCGAGCGCTTCTTCGGTTCCCTCTTCTTTATACATACCTTCGATGCCGCTGCGCTTCATTATGAATTTTATCGTTTCAGACAAAGGTTTTTCTAAAGCTGTCTTTTCGATATCTACCATAATTGCATCGAATGCTGCGAGTTTTTCGAGAGCACCTTTATTCAGTTCACCACGCTTCCCTTCAATGATTTTAAGCAGGGTTACCTTCCCAATACCACGAGCCGGTTCGTTTACAACCCGAGCCAAGTCAGCGTTGCTGCCAGGGTTAAGTGCGAGGCGAAGGTACGAAAGGACATCCTTTACTTCCTTACGTTCAAAGAATTTAGTACCAAGAAGTTGATACGGCACTTCAAAATTAAGAAACGCTTCTTCCAGTGAACGCGACTGGAAGTTGGTTCGATACAGTACCGCGATATCTGACGGATCAGCTCCGTCCGCAACGAGTGAACGAGCTGTGAGCGCAATATATTCCGCTTCATCAATACCCGTCATCGCAGCGTACAGTACGAGCTTCTCACCTTCTTGATTATTAGTGAAGACATTTTTTTCGACGCGGTTCTGGTTCTTCTTAATGACATCATTTGACGCTGCGATGGTGGTTTGAGTTGAACGGTAGTTCTCTTCTAGAAGAACAGTGGTAGCTCGCGGGAAGTGGCGCTCAAACTGCAGTACGTTTTTTATATCAGCGCCTCGCCATGAGTAGATGTTTTGATCGATATCACCCACCACGCAAATGTTTTGAGGTTCCCCACAAAGAAGTTCGACAATTGAAAACTGCACCCGGTTCGTGTCCTGGTATTCATCAACGTGAATGTACCTGAAGCGTTCTTGCAGTGTGCTTCGTACTTGCGGATTGTTTTCAAGAAGCCGGAGTGTCTTCGACAGAAGGTCGTCAAAATCAAGAGCATGCTCAGCCGCCATGATTGCTTCGTACTTTTCCCAAACAGAAGCTGTCACTTGTTCCGGGTACGAGTTAGCTCGGTCTTGATAGTCGAGTTGGGTCATAGCATCACCTTTGGCACGTGAAATCATCCCGAGAATTTTTCGTGGCTCAAACTCCTTTGGGTCATAGCCTGCTTGCGTGATAGCTTGCTTTACAGCGCGCTGGCTGTCTGAGCGGTCATAAATTGTAAAATGTCGACGGAGATTCATTGACTCATGAAACTCGCGTAAGAGGTGAACACCAAGTGAGTGGAAGGTGGTAACGGTAGGATGGCTGTCGTAGCCAGCTCGATCTGACGGGAGATACTGGTGAATAAGTTGCGTGACTCGCTCCCGCATTTCTTTAGCTGCTTTATTAGTGAAGGTTACAGCGAGAATGTTTCGTGGAGAAACACCAAGGTGGATGAGATGGACAATGCGGTGAGTGATAACCCTGGTTTTCCCCGAACCAGCACCAGCAAGTACCATAAGCGGACCCTCAGTATGAAGGACGGCCGCTTTTTGTTGGTCGTTGAGACCCATAAGATAAGGGGTTTCTGTACTCATGTGCGGACACTATACCATGCACCACAAAGGTCGGTCTCAAAAAATCAAACAACTTTAAGAAGACTCAGTCAATATCAAAAAAACAATTAAAATAAGGCTCAAAATCATAACTGTGTGAGAACGGTAAAAAGTGGATGCCGTCAATTGCCAGTCTTCGTGAGTCTAGTACAATATGTGGCGTACCTTAAGGGTACACAAAAGGGGCCTGGCTCCTTTTACTTTTCTTCCTAGTACGGACGTATCGATAGACTGGCGGCGAGACCTAATCACTACTTTATAAAACAGAAGTTTTCAGAATCTGAAATACCAGGCTTAGCCTCATTTCAAGAACATATTAAAGGGCACAAGACCGAACTTCGTCTCGGTCTTGAAGCGTTAACGCTTGCCCTCATTATCATCGTCCCCCTTTCTGTACGGGCGAACTTTTTTGACTTCCTGACTGAAGAGATTGAAGTGGTTCAGTCGACCGCAATTGAAACAGCAGCTACTGATATTGCCCTTATTTCAGCTGAACAAAATCCTAACCCGAGCGGTAGTCGTGGCGGTGCGGAATTAGTTGTGGATGAAAATGCCCTCGTTTCAAGTGGTCCAGTCGGAGCCGACGAGATAGCACAAGGAAGCAACAACAACGGAGAAATTCGTGTGTATACCGTGCGAGAAGGAGATTCACTCGGTGAAGTGGCTGAAATGTTTAGCGTGACAGCAAACACAATTCGCTGGGCAAATGACATCTCTCGTAATACTGATATCCAGCCTGGACAGACTCTTGTTATCCTCCCAATTGCTGGCGTACGACATATTGTAAAGAGCGGCGACACTATTGGATCAATTGCCAAGAAGTATGAAGGTGATGGTGACGAAATTCTCTCGTTCAATCAGCTTGCATCAGCTAGCGATATTGTTGTTGGGGATACACTCATTATTCCTGGGGGTGAACTTCATGCGACACAAGCACCGGTAAAAGAAACAAAATCAGGCAAAGGCAAAACGTCGGGAGGCAGCGGTGCTGGATTTATGCACCCAGCTCCTGGTTCAGTAAAGACGCAAGGTATCCACGGGTACAATGCCGTTGACCTGGCTGGTAGTACTGGATCAACTATTCGTGCTGCGGCAGCGGGTGAAGTGATTGTCGCTAAGGGTGCAGGCTGGAATGGAGGGTACGGTAGTTACATTGTTGTAAAACATCGTAACGGAACCCAAACCCTTTACGCCCACCTCTCAAGTCTTTCGGTTGGTGTGGGTAGTTATGTAGAACAAGGACAGACCATCGGAGGTATGGGTAACACTGGACGTTCGACGGGGACTCACCTACACTTTGAAGTACGTGGTGGAAAGAATCCGTTTTAATTAAGTATAGAAAAACCGCGGGCACAGGCCCGCGGTTTTTCTTTTACAAAGGTACTCTGTATTGGAGCGCCTCAAGAACGTGTTTTGTTTCAATCGTGTCAGTCTGGTCTAGGTCGGCGATGGTCCGAGCTACTTTAATGAGGCGATGATAACTACGAGGTGACAGGTTGAGTTTTTGACTAGAAATTTTGAGAAGGTCGCGAACGGATTCGGTGAGAGTGATTGTTTCTTCGATGTCGCGTGAGGATAGGTTGTCATTGGTTTTTCCCTGGCGCGCGAGCATCCGCTCGCGGGCCATTCCCACATCTGTTCGAGCTCGATTTGTCTCCCCTGTATTGATTTTGAGAGAGGTCAATGTGTCGTAGTCGATATGTGGAACTTCTATCCAAAGATCAATTCTGTCAAGAATTGGCCCTGAGACTTTGTTTTTGTATGTTTCTTGCATAGCGCGCGCAAGATCCGTTGTGCCATCATAACTACCTCGATAGGGATTGAGGGCTGCAACCAAAATAAAATCAGCTGGAAATTCTGCAGTTCCTTGCACACGCGAAATACTCACAACTCGATCTTCAAGCGGTTGGCGCAGAGCGTCAAGGCTGCGTCTCTCGAATTCAGGAAATTCATCCATGAAAAGTAGTCCCAAGTGAGCAAGAGTCACCTCTCCTGGCTTTGGACTGCTACCTCCCCCAACGAGCGCTGTGTGCGAGGCGGTGTGGTGCGGTGAGCGGAATGGCGGCCGGGTGCTGATGGGCGCATCGTGCGTCGCAAGAGAATGGATGGCTGTGACCGCTAGTGCTTCAGTACGCGTTAGTGGAGGAAGTAACCCACGCAGCGCTCGTGCGAGCATGGTCTTCCCCGTTCCTGGCGGTCCGACAAACATCACATTGTGTCTGCCGGCAGCTGCAATAACAAGTCCACGTTTTGCGGTCTCTTGCCCTTTGATGTCTTCAAGTGTTACAGCACTGTCATACCAACCATCATCAAGGAGAGTCAGGGGATGGGTAGTGAGTTTAGGCGAAGATTCTTCTTTTGAGATGTGATCAATAACTTCTCGCAAAGAAGCCGCTCCGTAGATAGACATGCCTTCAACGAGCGCTGCTTCTTCGGCATTCTCTACCGGAACAATTATGTTAAGGTAGCCAGCTTGCTTGGCAGCGAGTACACAATTGAGTGCGCCTCGGACTTTTCGAAGACGGCCGTCAAGACCAAGTTCACCAATAAAAATGTATGGAGTTGCATCAGCAACAATTTCTTCGGCTGAAAGTAAATAGGCAATAGCAATTGGTAGGTCAAAGAGCGGTCCGTCTTTCTTAACATCTGCTGGAGACAAAGAGATAGTGACTTTATGGTTCTTGCTCTTTGGAGATGTAAAACCGGAGTGTTTGATGGCGCTACCTATACGATCTTTCGATTCATCAATTGCTTTTCCAGCAAGACCGACAATTGAAAATGAGTGGAGGCCACGAGAAATATCAGCTTCAATAGTGACAATGGTTCCATCAAGAACGTGCGGCTGGACGGTAGTAACTGTTGCAACAGACATGGGAAACTAGAGAGGAAGGGTACGTTCCTCATCAAGATGGAGAGAACAGGTGCGTGCAGAAGGAAGAATAAGTAATCGAGATGGTGCAATTGGGGCTCCACAGATTTCACAAAGACCATAGGAGCCGAGTGAAATTTTTTCCAAAGCCTTTTTACTATTGCGGTAGGTGGTCTCAAGTTCTGCCAAGACAGCAGTCTGTGAAGCTAATGCTTCAGAGGCGTCGGCTTCACTATTTTCATCAGTCTCGAATTGTTCAGTTGTATCTGGTTTTGCTTCCCAATCTCCTGATTCAGGATTGATAAAAGCAATAGTCTCAAGCTCCTTTACCACTTCGGATAATAAAGATTCTAATTTTGCGCGGTACGCATCTTGTGTTTGCATATACAAAAGTATAGCACCACGAAATTACTCCTAGTTAGATAATGCTGCTTCGTAGGCTGCCTTAGAGCTTGTAATAACAACAGTATTCTTCTTAATAAAACCGTAGACTAAGATTTCTTCCGTTCCATCTTGCAGTACTCGGATGTCATTTCCCGCGATGCTTTCATCAGTAAATTCAGTAGAGCGTGAAGATTCAATTTCTAGAATAGAGGCTAACTCGCTTCCCATTTCTGGCTCCCATAAGAGCAGTGCTCCAAACACAGTTAACGCATCGGTGACCTCAAGGAAAATAACAGGTTTACCATTTGCATACCCGAGCCTTGCCTCAGTAATTGATCTTGCTAGGTTTGGGTCGCTTGAGAAGTTGAAGAGTCGCCATAGTTGGCCTCCTTCAACAACTGAGCCAGTAGCTTCAAGTATTCTAAATTCTGTGACGCCACTGCCGGGACGGCTTTCGCCTGCAAGTGCGACTACAAGAGCGTCGTATGAGACAGATGAAATTGCAACGTCTCTCACTTTTCCTGAGGGGGTAAGTGGCTTAGCAAGAGAAACGACCGGAGTATCCGAAGGTGTGTTTGGAGTGATCATGCCAACAAATGTACGAACGATGAGAAACACCATCACAAAACTCACCAGTGAACCTACGAGCATCACAGTTACGGCAGTTGTGTCAAAACGAAATAGCTGACGCAGCCCGTTGCGGAGATAGCTGGTTTTTGGGTTTGGTTTATTAGGAATTGAGGTATCCGCCTTTGTGATTTTGAGATCAAGTGGTAGAGCAGAAGGTGGTATAGGTAAAGGCGGCGCTGTCGCCTGGGCACTATACACTGGCTGTGGTGTCGGCGGTGCTACCTGAGGCTTTACAAAAACTGGAGCAGGACGCGGAGATAAAACCTCTGTCGCTGCATACGGTGAATCAGGCGCTGTCATTGCATCAGATTTCCAGCGAGCAGTATCGCTTGCGGCTTTTTCTTGCGGAGGAACAAACACTCGCTTGGGCGACGGTACAGGAGTTAGGATCTCTGATTGCGGCTCAACGATTACTGGAGCAGGAAGTACACGCTTTTTATACTCAACAACAACAGAATGTTTTGCTGGCAAGGCAGGTCGATGTGGTTCCTCGATAAGTGGAAATCCAGCTTCAGTCTTAGGTGTCCAGTTTACATGAAGTGCATGCGCTGGTCCGGCAAGTGGTATTTCTCTTTTCTTAGTGATTTCTTGTTTCAGCGCGTCACTCTCGGTGGTAAAAATAGCTCCGCTATTTGTCGTTGCCTTCAAAATGACACCCTTCCGTCTATCGGCGGTGTTTACGGTATATTTTGGTGACGATGTTTTTTTCCCAAAACCAGAAAACCACTCTTTAAGAGAGGCTGTAATAGCAGAAAATAGTCTAAACTCATTTTTTTTAGCGGACGTAATAACTGTTGCCTCAGAAGAGAATGATCGCGGAAGTGGCGCAGGTTGATTGTTGCGAACCGTGACAGTTTTGCTCGATGTTTGTGTAGGAGCTGACTCAGCAACAATATGTTCAATTTTTTTGTGAGCGCTTTTTTTGAGTTCATGAAAGGCGGGCGGCGTAGGAGGCAGTACCGTCTCTGTTGAAGGAGAATTTTTTTCCTCGTTCAGGGATTCAGGTTTTTGGGGTGTCGTAACAACAATCTTTGGCGCAGAAGACAGCTTTGGCTTTTCTTCTTTTGTAACTGATGTCGGTTTCGCAGGTACAGGAGTTTCCCCACGAGCATGCGCTTGATCAAGTTGGAAGGTTCGAAGCTTCAGTAGTGGTTTGTGCGGAACATCGCTCATTGACTCTAGTATCTCACGAAAAACTCCCCCGAAGGGGAGTTTTTATACAATGTTTACTACGAATGTTTTTCAGGAGGCTTGATACCACGCTTTTCTGCAAATCCCGGGTCAGCCTGTTTAATGGAAAGACCAATCTTCCCATCTTCGACTTTAGATACAATCACTTCAACAACTTCACCTTCTTGCAAAATACCTTCAACGGTTTCAAGTCGGAACGGGGCAATTTCAGAAATATGAATGAGTCCTTCGTTGTATGCATCAAGTTTTGCAAACGCACCGAAAGCTGCTAGACGAGTAATAGTTGCTTCTGCTCGCTCCCCAACAGTATAGGTTTTTGTAAGTGCGCGAATCTTATCAGCTGCCAATTGGGCAGAACCATTTTTCCCGGTAATGAAGACCGTACCATCTTCTTCGATTGTAATCTCTTGAACACCAGTCGCATCTTTAATACCGTTGATGGTTTTTCCGCCACCACCAATAACTAGTCCAATCTGATCAGGGTTTATTTTGACAACCACAATTTCAGGAGCCCGGGGTGATATGTGTGCACGCGGTGTAGCTATGGCGGCGGTCATGGTTTCAAGTATGTGAAGTCTTGCTGCTCGCGCTTTCTCTAATGCTCCAGCTAGAATCTCATGTGAGATGCCGCCAACCTTCACATCCATCTGAATGGCAGTTACACCTTCAGTCGTTCCAGCTACTTTGAAGTCCATATCACCAAACTCATCTTCTGGTCCCTGAATATCAGTAAGGAGCGCGTACTTGTCCCCCATAATCATCACACCGGACGCGATACCCGCAACTGGTCGTTTGATAGGAACTCCCCCATCCATCATGGCGAGCACTGAAGCGCAGACAGATCCCATTGAACTCGAGCCGTTACTTGAAAGTGTTTCCGACACAAGACGAATGGTGTACGGAAATTCTTCTTGTGAAGGAATCACTGGCACGAGTGCTTTTTCAGCGAGCGCTCCGTGCCCAATCATGCGGCGATTGAATCCACCAACACGCCCCGTCTCACCAACTGAAAATGGCGGGAAGTTGTAGTGGTGCATGAATCGCTTTTTCCCTTCCTGCTCTTCGATGGTATCGATAAGCTGGGCGGCCTCTGGGCCGCCGAGGGTGAGCGCGCTGAAGATGTGCGTACCACCACGGTAGAAAATACCCGAGCCATGAAGGACTGGTGAGATACCACCGGCTTGTGCGTAGAGTTCTCGAACGCTATCCATATCGCGACCGTCAGCTCGCTCATTTCGTTTTATAGCGCCGAGGTGAAGTTCGTGATCAATCTTGTCTTCAAAGAATTCGCTCGCAATCGCTTCAGAAAGTTCTGCCGCTTTTATGGCTGTAAGAAATTCTTTCTTTACAGCGTAGATATGATCCTTCCCCGCTCGTCCACTAAACATTTCAGCGCGGAGCTTCGCAGCAAACTCACTCTCATATATATATACGAGTGCATCAGGGATTTCAGGAGATACAACTTCCTTTTTAGCTTTTCCGATTTCACTAATAATTTTTGCTTGGAATGCTTCAATGTCAGTGTGTGCTGTTGTGGCTGTTTCAAGGAGCGACATAATGTCCT
>JACCDV010320712.1_pt1 | contig 28474 bp, 21 predicted proteins | sample 7446131 | NCBI WGS metagenome assembly JACCDV01 (sample SAMN15323448, study PRJNA562643) | freshwater metagenome | isolation source: river surface water | place: USA:Blue River Watershed | collected 2017-08-17 | reverse complement strand
GGTGTGTACCTAGAGTACTCATAGACGATTGAGAATATAACTACCTTTTTCTAGACGAAGGTGTGACTTTGTGCTGACTTCGCAGTGTGATCGAAGTTGAATAGATGATACCAGACTTAAATAGTATAAGAATAGATATCTTGTTTTAGTTATTCACTGGGTTCTATAGACGATTAGGGTATTAGGGGGATTTTAGTTAACTGAAAGTCCTGAAAGTTGGCAAACAAAAGCGCGTCCGAGGGGCGCGCTTTTGTTTGTTAGTTTGTTTCTATTTTAATTTTGAATCCTTACTCTCATCGTATTGACCTAGACTAGCCAGGCTGTTCATCTTTGCGACATGCAAGAGCATTTTTTGTGCTTCTCCTATATTTTCCGGCTTTCCTTGCCACGTCATAAGGACAGGTTCCTCAATCGCTCTGGAGTAGGAGAAGGTAATCGGCCACGGCTGTTCGCCCAACTTCGCAATCGCATTTAGGTTTTCGGTAGCGCGTTTAGGGGTCTGCCCGCCAGATAAGAACACGATTCCACCAACTTCATGAGGCACGGACATATGAAAGGTTCGCAAGGTCGCGTTAGCAATTTGTTCCGGCGATGATTGTTCATTATTCATATCACCAGCTAGGACCATGGAGGACTTTAAAATCAAACCTTCTAGATCGACTTTATAATTCATCAAAGTCTGGAAAAGTATCTGTAGGGTTCTTGTAGTTACCTGTTCTGCCCTAGCGATGGAGTGATCCCCAGCATAAATCACTTCTGGCTCTACCATAGGGACAATACCGGCCTCTTGAGCTATCTGAGCATAGCGAGCAAGCAGAATGGCATTCATAGTGATGCATTCGTCAGTCGGTGTCTCTTCATCATCAATAGTTATGACCGCTCTCCACTTAGCAAAGCGAGCTCCTAAATCATAATACTCGGCAAAGCGTTCAGTCAAACCATCTAGACCCTGAGTAACTACCTCACCCTTAAAGCCCTGCAGATCAGTTGTTCCCAAATCTACTTTAATACCTGGCACTATACCTTTAGCGGTTAGAATATCAGGGAAAGGAACACCATCATCAGTAAAGTTTTTGATAGAAGAATCGTAAAGAATCACTCCAGATAGGTACTGCTCAATCTCAGGTGCTGTAAAAAGCAACTCTCGAAAATCTTGACGATTTTCAGCATCGTTAGGTAGGTGTACCATTGCCAGTCGCTTACCGGCAGTAGCGTCACTCTCATCAGCAGCTAATATTCCTTTCCCGGGAGCCATTAAGGCTGCCACCGTCTCATATAACTTAGTGTTCTTTTTCATACTGCTATTAGTGTAACAAATAAAAACATTAGTCAGCGACAAAACCTGTGTGCAACTCCCCAAGAAGGATAGTTGACAAAATCTCAGCGGAGCCAGATAGTAACCTAATATGAACTCAGTATACGAAAAGGAAGTGGCCTGGTTGTTAAAAGAAAAGTACCATGGTGAGGTCAATCCACTATTTATTAATGATTGTGAACGCCTCGCTTCCGGTGAACCCTTGGCTTTTGTAATTGGTTCCCAACCATTCCTGAACACCACTATCTACCTTGAATCAAAACCGCTAATTCCTAGAGCGGAGACAGAATATTGGGTTAGTCAATTTATTAGTTCTGTAAAGGAACGAAATCCCAATGAAAACCTCGATATACTAGATCTCTGTTCTGGTAGTGGTTGTATTGGCGTCGCGGTAGCTGCAAACCTAGAAAAAAGCCAGGTTGATTTCGTGGAATTCGACTCTGACCATACAGGCACTATTGAAAAAAATATCGCAAAGAATTGTCCAGTGGCTAGTAAACATGAAATCTATATCGGTGATTTATTTTCAGCCGTACCACCAGGAAAAACCTATAATTATATACTTTCTAATCCACCCTACATTGATCAGGCACTGAATCGGGTAGATTCATCTGTCACGACCTTTGAACCAGAACTAGCCCTCTACGGGGGTCAGCTGGGTTTGGAAATTATAGATAAGATTATTATTAAGGCACCTATTTATTTAAAAACTGGGGGCGAGCTTTGGCTCGAGCATGAACCCGAGCAGACAGAAGTAATAAAAGAATTGGCAAACAGACACTTTGTCACTAATACCCATAGGGATCAATACAACTTAAACCGCTGGACTAGATTAGTGCTACAATAGTCTGTGAATATATGGCCCCAGAACTATCGATAGAATTACCTATTAAAACCATCCTCTACTTGGGATTTTACATCACAACGCTTATTTATGTTATTTTTAGTGTAATACTTTATTATCACTGGCAAGCCTACAGTGCTGAGCCGAAGATCACCCGACTTACTTTTTTCTTTTTCTTTTTCTTATCCCTACCCTTAATCACCACTTTAGGATTAATTACACTAAATCTGAATTAATATGTTGTTGGAAAAAATTGAACTTGAACCAAGTGAGACTATCCAAAAGGTTGTTCGCGTGCATTGGTTTGTAATCGTGTCACAACTAGTTTCGACCGCATTTATTATGGTAGCCCTGCCTGGCTTGATTACTTTGCTCTTTAACTATTCAATGTTACAAAGCAGCCTTGGAGATCTTAGTCGGTTCAACTACCTCTTATCTTATATTCTAATATTGTGGCTATTAGGCAACCTGATATTGATTTTTACTATTTGGACTCATTATTATCTAGATCTATGGGTCATAACTAACCAACGAATTATTGTTATTAATCAAGTTGGCTTCTTCAATCGGAAAGTCAGTAGTTTTCGGCTGGAACGTCTCCAAGACATATCAGTCGCTATAAGTGGCATCATCCCGACCTTTTTAGATTTTGGCACCTTACATGCCCATACAGCAGGAAATAAAGAAGAGAACTTCACGACAGCCAACCTACCCTCACCAAGAGATCTCCAGGCCTTGATTCAAAAATCTACCGATGAAAGACTAAGACAGATCGGCAAAGAAGTAATCACCACCAATAATATCTAAACCTTTTTCTATGACAGAAAAAAAACTTGAAACTGAATCATATAAAGGTGTTAGGGATTTCTATCCGGCAGATATGGCCATTCAGGATTACATCTTTAAGACCTGGCGCCAAACAGCAACATCATTTGGATTTGAACACTATGAAGCTTCAGTCTTAGAACCTTCAGTCCTATACAAAAGTAAAGGGGCCCAGAATGAAGAAATGGTCAACGAACAGACCTATACCTTTACTGACCGCGGAGATAGAGAGGTGACCTTGCGACCCGAGATGACACCCACCGTAGCTAGAATGGTCGCAGGGAAACGTAGAGAACTCAAGTTCCCAGTTCGTTGGTATTCAATCCCAAATCTCTTTCGTTATGAAAGGCCACAACGCGGACGAATGCGAGAACACTGGCAACTCAACTGTGACCTCTTTGGTGTAAAAGACAGAAGTGCCGAAGTGGAGATTATTTCTTTAGCTCACCAAACACTCTTGAATTTTGGCGCTACTAGTGAGATGTTTGAAATTAAAGTAAACAATCGACAAGAAATGGTGACCCTTTATGGGAAGCTTGGCATTATTGATCCTGAAGTGATTAACGAACTGACCAGGCTTAATGACCGAAAAAATAAAATATCGGTAGAAGAATACAAATCTAACCTGCTAGCACTAGTAAAAGACTCATCATTGGTTGAAATCTTAGTTAATATGCTTGAAGATGAAAGCGGAACCAATCAAGTAGTTGATGATTTGCGCGCTCTAGGAATTCGTAACGTCAGACTAGACCGGACTCTGGCTCGTGGTTTTGACTATTATACTGGAACGGTATTTGAGATCTTTGATAATGATAAAACTAATAATCGGTCAATTATGGGAGGGGGCCGTTATGACAACCTCACAGCTCTTTTTTCTGATGACTCCATTACCGGAGTTGGTTTTGGTTTTGGTGATATAACTACACGTGACTTCCTTGAAACACATAAACTGCTACCAGTAGATATAACCGTAACAGCACCCACCCTAACGATAATACCTGCCGAAACTGACAACAACCTAGCCAGTCAAAAGATAGCTTATCAATTCAGGTCAAGAGGCATAAGTACCACAATTGATATCGGAGAAAAGAAACTTGGTAAAAAAATCTCTGACGCTGTAGATCAAAAAATAACTTTTGCTCTGATAGTAGGAGATGATGAACTCAAGACTAATTCTTATACTTTAAAAAACCTAACCCTTAATACAACAGAAGAAGGTACCATCGATAGCATATTAGCTCATTTGATCAGCCATAATTGAGACTATGCGCTATATTATTTTTGATTTAGAGACGCAAAATATCTTTCACGATGTCGGCAGTAATGATCCGGTAGCTTTGGATATTTCTGTTGGCTCATTTTTTGATAGTGAAACGAACAAATACACCACCGTCACCATAAATGAACTCTCATCAGTCTGGCCAATATTAGAAAAGGCTGATGCCCTAGTCGGATACAACAGCAATCATTTCGATATACCCCTCTTAAATAAATACTACCCGGGTGACTTATCTACAATCAAAAGTATCGACTTACTTGAATCGATAAAACTATCTCTAGGTAGACGTTTGCGACTTGATAGTGTAGCAGAGGCTACTTTAGGCACAAAAAAAACCGGTCATGGTCTCCAGGCAGTAAGATGGTGGCATGAGGGGAAGATTAATGAGATTAAGAAATACTGCGAACAAGATGTTAAGATAACCAAAAAGCTTTTTGACTATGCCTTAGAGCATGGTCACCTCAAATTCAAAGATGGCTCGCGTAAGCGAGAAATACCAATTGATACTACAGACTGGAAAGTTCAAGAAGATAGTATTATGACCCATTCTTTCCTCTTTTAAAATTATTGAATATGTCTGTTGTAGTCAGTACTGGGTGTCTGACTGCTAGACCAGCACACTGACATACCAAACAGCTCCAGAAAGAGCTATGCTGTACCAGATGAAAGGCCAAAGGGTGTGTTTCCTAATGAAAGCCAGGAAAAAGTGGATCATAACTAACGCTAGGAGGAAACTGACCACTGCGCCAATTAATATGGGTCCCCAATTAACAGCCTGCTCCATTCCCATTAATTCTAAAAGTTTCTTTAGACCTACTCCAAGTGTAATAGGTATAGCTAGAAGGAAAGAAAAGCGGGCAGACTCGATTCTTGATAAACCAAGCAACATTCCTCCAGCTAGAGTAGCCCCCGAACGAGAAAAACCAGGCACCAGAGCTAGCGCCTGGAAACAACCTACCAGAAAAGCTCGTCTCAGAGTCAGACCACCTTGAGGTGGACTTAGGTAGTATCTCCATTCTGCATACATAAAAAAGACAGCTGACGCAAACAGAATGCTAGCGACCACTTGAGCACTTTCAAATCTATTCATAAAACTTTCTAGCAGTAACCCTAGAATTACGCCTGGAACAGTCGCAATTAGGAGAGAGTAAAGTAAAGTTAGGTCCTTATCATTAGTTGGCAAGCGTCCCAGTTTCCTAATCACAGTCTGAATCAAAACCCAAATATCACCCCAAAAGTAGATGATGATAGCTATGGTAGTTGCTAAGTGTAAAACCGAATCAACGGCCAGAGCATTAATGTCATTGATGTCCAAAAATTCACGAACCAAAACTAGATGTCCCGAAGAAGATACTGGTAAAAATTCAGTGATTCCTTGGACTACACCCAGGATAATGGCGCTTAAGATATCCATATTCAACAGTATATCATTACTGATTTTAAAAACATGCTAGAATAAACTGATAATAATCAATAAATTCATATGGAACCCACACCACAATCAAACTCTATTGCTATTCCTATCGCTATCGTCATCGGCTTTGCTTTAATTGCTGTAGCCATCTACTTCAGCGGAATCGGTTCCCAACCCAAAACTCCAGGCACATTACCACAAGCAACAAATACACCTCCAGCAAAAGAAAAGATAAAGCCAGTCGACTCCACTGACTATATCCGTGGCAATCCAAATGCTCCGATCTTGATTGTAGAGTACTCAGACTATGATTGTCCATTTTGTAAGAATTTCCACATCACTATGAATCGAATCATGGATGAATATGGTGTTGGTGGAAAGGTAGCTTGGGTCTATCGTCAGTTCCCTATCGCTCAACTACACCCAAATGCCGAACGTATATCACAAGCTGCTCTCTGTGTGGGTGAAATAGGTGGTAACGATGCTTTTTGGCAATACACTGATCTGATCTTTGAAGAACGTGACGTAAATGAACCAACAAACATCACCAAGCTACCTGAATACGCCGAACGGGTCGGCGTAAGCGAAGAAAAACTACTTAGTTGCCTGAACAGTGGTCGACAGCAAGAAAACGTTGCTCTTAGTTTAAGCGAAGGGGCTAAGGCTGGAATAGAAGGTACTCCACAATCATTCGTAATTGTAGGCAACCAAATGGCCACGATTGAAGGGGCCCAATCATATACTGTAGTGAAGCAGATTATCGATAACCTACTCGGACAGCTCGGAGATACCAACGAAGTACCAAACTAAATCAAGTAGAAAAAACCGCCAGCTGGCGGTTTTTTCTTATACATCTAGGAGTCTTTCTTGTAGCCCTTCGGCTAGATGGCAATAGTCGCAGACTTTTTTGTCGCAGGCCTCTGTCAAAAATGCTCCAGTCACTATTTCGTTGACGACTCTAACAATGTCTGTTTTTAAGTTTACAATCTCTGCTTCTGTTATCAAGAAAGTTTCGTCATGAATGACTCCCTTTTCGTCAGCTTCCACAAAAGACAAAACTCCTTCGCGACAATGTAAACGTTCATCATCCTGTAAGGACAGCAATAACGCATAGAAAGTTAACTGGCGTTTGTAGTCACCATTTGAATCTTTAGTTGTACCCTCGATAAAACCTCGAGTTTTCGGCTTACCAGTCTTATAATCTACGACCCGTAACAGATTACCTTCCGTATCAAAATCCAATCTGTCTAAATTTCCGCGTAGATGAACTTCCGGCAGAATTGGGTTACCGGTCTTGAGTGAAGCCTCTAATGAATATTCCTCTTTACTGATAACCGGCAAGCTGGCACTTACCTGGTCTAGATAATAAGAAATGACATCAAGTCCATGTTCATGGAGCCTGGTGTACTCTATAGTTGTTAGTGGTAGCTTGGCCAGGTCTTGCTCTAGGTATAGTTTAATATCACTAAGGTCCGGTAAGTGTCCTTCTTGTCTTTTGTAGTTTAGAGCTCGTCTCAAAACACCATGAACAATAGTCCCAAACTGAGCACTTTCACTTTGCACTTCAGGTAGCCGTAACACATTACGATAAAGATAAGTCCAGGGGCTACGTAAGTAATTATTTAAAGCAGTGGCTGAGAGACCTCGTTCCTGTAAAGTCTCAAGTAATAATTCGACCGCAAAAATCGGCACGACACTTGAGCGACTTAACTTCGTTAGAGGCTTGAAGTTTTCCTCAACCTCTGTAGTCGATATCTCCTCTATTAGACTCGTGTCTACGGCCTCAAGGAGCGGTGTCTCTAACTGCGGACGTCCTTCATTATTTTCTTTGGAGTAGGATAGGTACAGGCCAAGTTTAGCTCTTGTCATAGCTACATACAATAACTTACGCTCATCATCCAGTTTATCGAAGTCATCATCGTCTAGTAGTTTACTTAATTCTATTTTAAAGTACTGAGGCCTAGACTGATCACCCCAACGACTTTCGGTTAAGTGAGGAATAAAAACGTGTTCAAATTCTAACCCTTTAGATTTGTGAGCGGTCATCACCTGGACAGATTGACGGTTAGTGTGAATAAAAGGGACTGACAAAGGAACAGAGTGCTCTTTCAAACTATCAAACATTTGTGACACTTCTTGCAGAGAAGTCTCCTGGTGAGTGCGGACTAGGGACTCAATTTCATCGTAAAGTCTTCGCAAAACCCTAGCTCCTTCCTGACTTGTTTCGTTCATTATGTGCACAATGAAACCACTATCTTGAAGCAAACTTTGTAATACTTGTTGTGGTGCCTCTGTCACCATTTTTTCTCTTGCTCGCTTTAATGTCTGCCCCACACTAATGACCTTATCGACTTCCTTTAGATTTAAACTACGTAAAAAATCTTCATCATACAATACTCGTGCTAGTGGCCTAGCATAACTTTGGTTACTGAGTATTTCTACCATATCGGCCACGGGGATACCCCAGTATGAAGCAGATAAAATCAGAAACAAAGACTCGTTATTATTGGGCTCCAAAACAGCTTTCAGCAGTGCTCTCACTGAATTAGTGATCGGGTGATACAGAATATCACCATCAAAACTAGCTTCGGCCTGAATACCGACCGACCGCAAACCAGACGCGAAAGCGCTAACTTCGTAATTACTTCTTAGAATAATGGTTATCTCCCTTGGCTTGACACCATCTTTTATCAAACTACAAATCTGAGTAATAATATCTTCATCTTCAATCGCCTCGTGACTATAAGCACGTCTCAAGATTTTATCGGTGTTAGACAAATGTGACTTTAAGGGTACTCTAAGATCTGAGGCTGGATTATCTACTTGTGTGATCAATGAGTGGGATAAATCTAGAATCTTCTGTCCAGAACGATAGTTGTTAGTCAGAGCTATGGTTTTCGCTCCAGTGTATTTTTTTTCAAAGAAGAGGAAGTTTTCAAGTGAGGCTCCCTGGAAACGGTAAATGGATTGTTTCTCATCTCCAACTACAAATAAATTGGGGTTAGGATGATAAGAAGCTAGTAATTCCAAGATTCGGTTTTGACTACCATTTACGTCTTGTTGTTCATCTGCCAGGATGTATTGATAGCGTTCCTGCAGATCTAGTAGCATATCTTCATTTTTTTCAAGAGCTTCCACTGTCTCGAAAATCATATCATCAAAGTCGTAGAGGTTTTCGGTCGACAACATCTTTTCATACGTGCGATAGATAAAGAGTAGCTCCCGATTCTTCTCGATGTCTTTTTCAAGCTTCTTATACTCACCACGAACCTTACCTTTATGAGCACCTTTTTCATGCCACTTTGGTAGGTCAGTCAATCTTCTTTCCTGATCCTCTATCTGCTCGAGAAATTTATCAGGCGTAATGTACTCGCGTTTCATTAATGAGATAGCACTTAATATTGGCTTGACATAGAAGACAGGGTTTCCAGATGGCCTAAGTGAAGACTTAGTATGACTATTGATTATAGTCTCGACGATAGCTATTTTTTCTATTTCGGTAGCTGGTCGACCGCCAATCACTTGTTCATAGGCGTCTGGATATTGACGAATTAACTGTCCGGCAAAATCATGAAAAGTGTGAATAGACAGCTTGTGAGCTGAAGTCCCCAAGTAACGCTGTAGCCGCTCACGCATCGCTTTGGCCCCAGCGTCCGTGAAAGTAAGGGCTAAGATACTTTCAGGGGCTGTGTCGGTTTTGAAAATGATATTAGCTATACGCAGGGTCAGCACTTGAGTCTTCCCCGTACCTGGACCAGCCAAAACCATAACCGGCCCTTCAATCGCTTCAACCGCCGATTTTTGTTCCGGATTTAGCTTACTTAAAGCCACCAAAAAATCACTTTCGCCCATATTTTTAGACATATTTGAGTATACCACTTTATACACTTGCCAGTCAGCACCACTAGGAGTATAGTACTCGACTTACAATAACTATTTAACTTTTTATGCTCACAGCTAATGCCGTTCTTGCCATATTTACCATGCTCGGTATCTCTAGTTTGGCCATTTTTTGGGCCAAGCGAGTACGCCTACCACACACTGTCTTTCTAGTTGTCATGGGTCTAATCTTAGGCGCACTAGCGCATTTTGCTACCTTTGATTTCTTTAACGAGTTTCGTCTCACCCCTGAACTACTTTTCTATCTACTCCTCCCAACGCTAATCTTCGAATCAGCTTACAACATCAACGCCCGTCGCATCATTGAAGATGCACCCGTGATCATGATTTTGTCGGTACTTGGTTTAATAGTATCTACTTTAGTCATCGGTGTAGCTCTATATTACTTATTAATCCTTTTTGGTTTTACGGTACCTTTTATCTACACTTTACTTTTCGGTGCTCTCATTTCAGCCACCGACCCAGTAGCTGTCTTGGCACTATTCAAAGAATACGGCGCCCCACGAAGATTATCCCTGATCTTTGAAGGCGAAAGTCTATTTAATGACGCTACTGCAGTAGCTCTATTTTTAGTTCTACTTGAAGTGGCGCAATTCGGCTTTCATGGATTCACTACTGTAAGTGAAGGTGTGATTAGTTTTATCTCAATGATGGTCGGTGGTGTGATTTTTGGTGTCATCATCGGTGCAATATTTGCGAAGTTAGTCGGCATCGCCAGAGAGAACGAGGTGGCCAGTATTACCCTGACCATAGTTCTAGCTCATGTGACTTTCATCTTAGCGGAAATCTTGTCTCACCAGATGGTCATTGGCGATTTCCACTTCCCCCTTTCTCCGATTATTGCCACCACGGTAGCAGCCCTACTTATGGGTAACTATGGTCGCAGTAAGATTCATCCTCGAGCTGAAGAATTCGTCGAAAAACTATGGGGTCAGTTGGCTTTTATGTCCAACTCACTGATTTTCATCCTGATTGGTATTCTGTTTGTAAATGTGCCAAAACTCGACCTGACCATGATTATGATTGTGATACTTACCATCTTTATCGTAGCCTTCGCTAGAGCTTTATCCATTTACCCCATAATAGGGTTATTTAATAGAGTGACCGACACAACCAAGACCATACCCAAGAGTTGGCAACACTTACTCTCTTGGGGATCGCTTCGTGGAGCGCTGGCTGTGACTATGGTCCTTCTCATTCCTGATGATTTGGCCTTTGCTTCATGGAACTTGAGTATACCTCCTAAAGAATTACTTCTGTCTCTAACTGTCGGCTGTATCTTCGCTACCCTTTTCATCAAAGCCACAACTATTCAGACGATTATGCGTAAACTTAAACTCGACACCTTAACCGACATAGAGAAGGTAGAGTCTCAAGAAGCTAGAGCCTTAATACACCATGAAGTACAAACTGGCATCAAGCGTTACGAAGAGCGCGGCTATATCAATTCTGAAGTAGCCCGCCAACTTTGCCACACTCACCAAACAGAGTACGAGCAAGCTTGTGCGGAGTTAGCTACACCTGACACCAAAGCACTGTCACTAAGGGTTCTAAGAATGTATGCTATTGGTATTGAAAAAAGACATTTACATGAACTGTACCAACACCATGAAGTCAATGAGCGTGTCTTCAAACGACTTACTGGGAAACTCCAACTTCAGCTCGAAGCGATAGAATCTGGAAACCTAGCTCCTAATATGTCTATCCATACTGACGGTAAAGATATATTCGAAATCTTAGCCAGTAAAATAAGACCATTGTTCAAGAAGCTCACAAAAGAGCAAGGTGTTGAGGATTTATACATGTACTACCGTGCCCAAACCATTATCTCCCGAAAAGTTCTAAAGGAACTCTCAGCCATAGACGGACAAAGCGCTGAGCACATCTTTAGTTCTGAAGCCCTAGAGCATGTACTGTCTCTATACACCAACTTTAAAGACCAGTCACAAAAGAAAATGACAGACATAGCTTCAAGCCATCCTGAAGCTTTGACAAAATTATCTCACATCTTAGCTGCTTGTACGGTAAGTAAAATTGAAGAAAGTGTCCTATCAGAACTTTACGAACGACAGCTGATTACTCCAAAGCTATACATTAGTTTGAAAGATGAATTGATAGAAAACAACAAAATATAAAGCTTAAATAAGCAAAAATACGTAAAACAAATTTGTCGCATCTATACAAATTTTAAAATCGGAGTAGTATTATAAGCAATGGAAGTGAAAGACATCACAAAACCGGCCATTACTATTAATGAAAATGCTACTTTCGAAGACACCGTAAGAACAATGGTGGCCAAACAAACGAACTCACTCTTAGTCGTTGATGATGACGGGGTTTTGGTGGGAGAAGTGGGAATGTCTGACATACTAGATGCTATTGTTCCAGAGTATCTTGATGGTGATAGTATAAACACCCACTTTACTGATGCTGAAACATTCAATCAAGCGATTTCTGATGCCAGAGGTGAACTGGTTAAAGATTTTATGTCGATGAGTGTGGATACCGCCGAGGCCAAAGATAGTCTGGTAACCATCGCTGCTATCGCTATCGCCAGTGGACGTACCCACATCCCTGTGGTCGACATTGATGGGAAACCAATAGGGATCATATCTCGTCGTGGCGTCAAGCATATAGTGGCTCACGCTCTAAATATCCCCGACAATGAATAAACAGAGGGTACTACTAATAATTACTCCTACTAGAATAGGAGGTACTGCGCATACCACACTACTATACCAGCCACATAACCAATAGCTGCCGGAAAGGTGGCGATACGGAAGTATTGCTTGAAACTAAGCTCCTTAACCATCCCCATAGCTACAACTCCAGCAGCTGAACCAATAACGAGCATTGATCCACCAGTACCCACACAAATAGCTAGCAACACCCAAAGCCGGAAGTCTGTTGTTTGTAGAATGTCCATGGCCGCGGCCGTAAGCGGAATGTTGTCTAAGATCGCTGAAAATACACCTAGTAAGACACTACCTAAAATTAGACGAGTGTCAGCTGGATTCTCGCCAAAAAGATAACTTGAGAGCTGGTCAAGAATACCTAAAAATCCTAAAGCTCCAACTGCGAATAGAATACCGATAAAGAATAGTAAGCTGGACATATCTAGTTTACTTAGAAGTTTCTCTATATCCATTCGTAAGTGAGACTCTCTATGTACTGAAGTGTTAGCGAACCAAGCAATGAGCATACCGACAACCCCAACGCCGAGCAACAAACCCATAAACGGTGGTAGTCCGAAAAGGTGAGCCAAGGGTGGTAAAGCAAATGAAGCAAAAGTAAATGAAATGATGACTTTCTCTGAAAGGGTGAACTTTACCTCTTCACCTTCAGATAACTTATCATCGGCGGTGTCGCCTTTGATTTGTTTTAAGAAGAAAAACATACTGACCAGGTAAATGGTAAGCGAAGGTAAAAAGCCCCAAAGAATGAGTTCAACCGCTGTAAACTTACCGGCCAGCCAAAGCATAATAGTCGTCACGTCTCCTACCGGTGAAAAAGCGCCCCCGGCATTAGCTGCCACCACTATAGCTCCAGCCGCGACTAGCAAGTTTGTGCCCTTAAAGAAACGCCTGGCTATCTGAACCATAACAATAGTTGTAGTTAGGTTATCAATGACGGCAGATAGCACAAAAGCGATAGCTGAGATCATGACTAACTGACCAGGATCTTTCAAGCCGAAGGCAAAAAGTTTTACTCGGAGCCAATCAAAGAAACGGTAGTGAACCAGAAACTCCACTAAAGTCATGGCAACTAGTAGAAATACAATCAGGGCAAAAGTCTCACCTGAAAGGTGGTGAATCGCTTCTTCGATTAGAGCATGGTCAGCCCCCGAGACAGCTAAACCACCCCACAAAACAGCAGCCAAAGCCGTAGCGGTCAGGGACTTATTTACCTTCCATTGATGTTCTAAGGTAATTATTATATAACCGATAATAAAAACCAAACTTGCAAATAAAATCATAAAGAATAATTAGGACTAAGTAACTTTTTGTAATTGAAAATTAAAAATCAAAAACTCTTCTTTATATTAATGTGGCTGGGCGCATTAGTATTAGAAGAGTTCTTGATTTTCCAGGTAAGCAATCCCGGTTTTATCTAGTGCATCTAGGGTTGGAGCCAAACGCCTGGCGCTATTTGGCCGAAGAAGCAGTAAAGCTTCCTCTTTAGTAGCAAACTTGTACTCGAGTAAGCTTGGAGGTAGTTTGATCGAGCGAACCATTTCATCTGTGAATGTTCCACCGTCGAAGATAAACATGATATATTCTTCAAAACTACCACGATAATCAACACTCAAAAGGCGCACCGGCCTCGGTATCTCAACCCCAATTTCTGCTAATATTTCCCTTCGACAAGCATCGCTTGGAGCCTCCCCCACCTCAACATAACCACCTGGAAAAATCCAACCTTTTTTATGTTCAGGTCTTACAATCAGGACACGGCCTCCCTCATCAGTGATAAGTGCTGTAACTACTACGTCTTTCGATACTTGGTGCTTCACCATCGAAATGTAGCATAGAAAAAAGGGACAGTCGAGCGCTTTATAAACCTGTGTTGTGTTCATATAAATACTTCAAATCAGAAAAACAACCCCTGAGGAAGTTGAGGAAGGTTCGACCTTCCTCAACTTCCTCAGGATTTATTATGCAAAGGGACGAAGGAGACGTTAGATTCGACCTTTCCCGGGAGAATTTTTTATAGCAAATCGTATTTTAATACGATTTGAGTCTGCGTGCTTTTGAAATTAAGGAACACACGAAGTGTGTGACTATAATTTCTTTATGAAAGAAGATGGAATTATCGACCTTCCCAGGGAGATAATTCCATATGAAATCATACGTTAGTATGATTTCAGTCTCCTTGCTTTTGAAATTAAGGAGTGAGTCAGTCGCGACTATAATTTCTTTATGCACGCAGATAAAAAATTCGACCTTTCCCGGGAGAATTTTTTATAGCAAATCGTATTTTAATACGATTTGAGTCTGCGTGCCTTATCATGTTGCCTAATCTTCTCTAGTGCCTTTGCCTCAATCTGCCGAATACGTTCCCGTGTTACTCCAAATTCCTTCCCCACTTCTTCAAGTGTGTGGTAAGTACCATCAAGTAGTCCGTGTCGCATTTCCAGGATCTTTCTTTCCTTTTCAGAGAGAGTATCTAATATTTCTGTAATCTGGTCAGTCAAGATACTATGAGCCACTTCTTGGTCGGGTGAAATAATCTTATCATCAGAAATAAAGTCAGATAGACGTGAACGGTCATCATCGTCTCCCACTGGTAACTCCAACGAAATGGTATCCTGACTAATCTTTTCAATTTGATAGATCTTCTCTACTTCTACCCCCATCTCAGTAGCTATTTCTTCTGGCATTGGATCACGCCCCAGGTCTTGAGCCAGTCGGCGTGATACCTGCTTATACTTCGCCATCGTCTCCACCATGTGGACCGGGATACGAATAGTTCGAGACTGATCAGCTAAGGCACGAGTGATCGCTTGCCTAATCCACCAGGTAGCATAAGTCGAGAACTTAAAACCCTTTGTAAAGTCAAACTTATCAACCGCCTTAAATAGACCTAGGTTCCCTTCCTGAATAAGATCAAGGAGAGTTAAGTCGGGTGACCGACCAACATATTTTTTGGCAATCGAAACCACTAGACGTAAGTTGGCTCGTGCGAGTAAGTTGCGCGCTTCTTCATCTCCATCCACGATTCGCTTTGCCAATACCCTTTCTTCATGAGCATTCAGGAGTGGGTATTGTCCTATTTCTCTTAGATACATCTGGATTGAATCATAGCCACTATCACTACGCTTGAATGCATTCTTTTGTGCAATTATCTCAATACTTGGATCCTCACCCAACATCCCCCCACTCTGGAGTACATCTATACCGGCAATAGAAAAACGCTCATAGAGTACATCTAGAAACTCAATGTCTTTCTCTATTTCAGGAAAAGAGCGTAGTAGCTCATCATAAGTAACATAACCACGTTCGCGTCCCATCTTCATTAATTCAGCAGACTTGACCTCCAGGATACGCTCACTTTTAGTGAGAATCCTTTTAGGTACTGGTTTCTTTGATACAACCTTTTTCACCACCTTAGTGGGAGTGGTTTTTTTAACGACTTTTTTCTTGGTAATTACTTTCTTGACTGTCTTTTTAGTCTTAGTTTTAGGTACCTTTTTAACCTTCTTTAAGACTCGCTTTACTGTTTTTTTGACCACCGACTGTTGTTTTGTTGTCTTAGGTTTATTTTTTATTTTTTTAACGGTTTTGACCGCTTTTTTTACTGCTTTTTTTGCCGCCTTTTTGGTAGCCATAGTCAACACACTATACAGAAAAATTCAATATTGTCCAGCCCAAAAACTAACTTTAGTCCTTTAAAATACCCAAGGCATAGGGCTCATTCTGAAGGGCCTTCTGGCCGATTTGTACCTCTTTGATGAGTTTTACCCCTAAAGCCTCATCACCTTCGAGCTCTGCCTGAGTAAGAGCCCGCTTAGTCTCTCTGAGTTTTTGTTTAGTCCTGAGAGTTCTTAATAAATTTAGAGCATGTACTACTTCAGACTCAAACATAAGTTTAGGCTGATCATTTAATTGCGTTTCTACCTTGAAAATTATTTCTGCTTGTTTACTGACAGAGATAGTGTTCTCTAAACTGGTGATATCAATTTCCATAACTGTTTCCAGAATTTCCGTAATCCGTTTTCCCACTGTCTCACTAAACATGGTCCTAACGGCCAACAAATAACTGAGGATTCTTTCACTTTGAGTCGAAATATCTTCTGCAGTGTTCACTTCGGACTTATGTATCTTTACACCTGACCGCTCCACATCTTTATTGCCATAACTTTTTTCTCCACTACTTAACTCTTCTAGACGCTCCACTTCAAAATGGACAGCGTCTTTAGTCGTCTTTAATGCTTCCGCTACGATATTCTCAAAATGATCCTGATCAATCTTATTAGGCAAAAGTGGGATGTAAGGAATGATCTCCTCCCTGGCTCTCAATTTAAAAGTCCTAGGGTCAAGACTCTCCTCACCTAAAACCTTCAGTAAAAACTCAATCACATGGACCGATTGACCAATCAGTTGCTTGTAGTTTTTTGGATTATCTTTGACGATGTCAGCTGGATCTTTCCCTCCTGATAATAGTGCTACTTTCACATCCATACCTCGTCGGAGCATCAGATCTGCCCCACGTTTGACGGCAGAGACTCCCGCCTTGTCGGCATCGAGAGCTAACACCACTTTGTTAGATAACCTCTCTAGTAGTTGGACATGTTGTACTGTGAGAGCTGTACCTGACACCGCCACCGTATTGCTATAGCCAGCCTGATGACTCATCACCACATCAAACTGCCCTTCCACTATAAGGGAAAAACTTAACTGCCGGATACCGTGCTTAGCTCGATCATAACCATACAAAATTTCTGACTTCTTAAAGAGTTCAGTCTCAGGTGAATTGACGTACTTAGGCACATCTTTGTCAGCCTCAAGTGTCCGTCCAGAAAAGGCCACCACTCTTCCACCCTGGTCAAACAAAGGGAACATGATGCGATTGCGAAAAACATCATAGGGTTCTTTACCTCCTTCTGTTTCTTTAGCTAGTCCAGCCTTTATTAGTTCGCCAATTTTAAAACCTTTACTCTCTAGATATTCTTTGGTCGCGCGCCAACTAGCCTCAGGTGGTCCAGGAGCAAAACCAATCCGCCAACTAGCGATAGTCTCCGCGAGCACTCCCCGATTTTTCAAATAGGCCTCTGCTTCTTTGTTCTTAGCTAGCTCGCTTTGGTAAAACTTAGTCACCTCTTCAAGCAGAGCGTAGAGTCGGTCGCGCTCTGTTTGCTTCTCTGGCGAAATCGGTACCAGTTCTACCCCAGCCTTTTCAGCCAGTATCTTCAGGGCTCCTTTGAAGTCGACTCCTTCCATTGTCTCTATGAAGTTGAACATATCTCCACCCTGACTAGTCGAGAAACAATAGTACATCCCCCGTTCCGGTGAAACGTAGAATGACGGAGTTTTTTCTTTAGTGAACGGCGACTTACCCTTAAAGTGCCTGCCGGCCTTATGCAACTCGACATAAGGTGTCACAACATCAATGATGTTAAGCCTGTCTTTAATTTGCTGGACCGAGTCTGACATATATTTAGTGAGACCATTATACGCGAAATCCCCAGCTCTGCCCAAAAAAGTTGATTTATTAGTTAAAGTATGATGTAATTAAGTTTGGAATTCATCCCATAGTTTCCAGAAAGGAAGGATAATGGAAGAGTTAATTGTTTTTTTTCATGTCCCAGACGCAGTTTACTTCGCCTGGATCGTGGTTGGCGCCTCGCTCGGGACCACCTACTGGCACCTGCATCAGGCCAGTCAAAGTGTCTCCAGGGCCTTGATTTATGTGCTCCCAACATTTTTCTTCTCCCTGATTGTACCGATTGGGATTGCAGTCTTACTGCATGACTTTTCGGAAGCAACGGAGACGGAAGATGAATGAGCCGTTGGCCCCCGACGACCCCCAGCGGTCGCTCGGGGTCTGTCTTGTCACCTACCTACTCAACACATCCATAAACTTAAACCCAAATAGTACGATTAATCGTACTAAATATTATATGAGCCTATCTCCATTGTGGACTTTAACTTATCTCTTTCCTATCAAATATACTAAATGAAACTCCCCGGGCTCACGCCACGGGGTATCTAGCGTCACTGACGTGACTTCAGTCAAACAACGTTGTTGTTTGACCAGTATCAGTTTCACCTTGTTTGGCAATATAGAGTCTAATGGTCTCGGTGGTCACACCGACCGTTGAAACGAAATACCCATCCGACCAAAGACTGTCGGTACCCCAGTATTGCTTGAGCTCGGGAAATTGTTGTTTGATATTTCGAGCGGTGTTGGTTTTAACGAGGCGAACCACTTCGCTTACTGATTTTTGTGGTGGTATAGAAACAAGGATATGAATATGATCTTTATCATGGTTCGCCTCTTTGATATAGATGGTGGGATAGTGTTTTGTGACTTCAAGTAATTTCCCGTAGAGGTGTTTCCAGATTTGGTCAGTGATAACGGTATGTCGGTATTTGGTCGGACAGACTAGGTGGTAGTCACAGAGATAGACGGAGTGACTAGTGTGACGATACTCAGTTGGTTTAGCCATCTCATTATGGTATCAGAGAGACAGTGAAACTGATACTGGAACTCCCTTCATCCCCGCCCTAACGGGACGGGGTATTTTTGGGGAATGAAAACTTGGCCTAAAGAAACAAATCGGGGCCTGAAATCACAAAACCACCGCTCTATAGAGCGGTGGTTTTGTGATTATCTAGTTCTCTATGTCAATAAAGAGAATAAGATGCCCGTATTGTGTCTCAATGCAAACAAAAAAGAAAGGGAGACAGGATGGTATTCAAAGATACCAGTGCAATGACTGTGGCAAGAAATTTAGATCAAAACGTAATCATAAAAGAGTAGCTGATACACTATGGGATAAATATACAAACAAAAAGCAGACTCTAGAAGAGTTGGGGGATGAGTACGGAAAGAGTCACGTGTGGGTACGAAAGCGTTTAGATGAACACATCCTAGATTTGCCATTTATAGAACCATCTCCCACCGTCCTGGTGGCTGATACCACCTTCTGGGGCAGGCAGTATGGGGTAATGGTCTTCAGGTCATGGACACTCAAAAAGAATATCTGGTGGGGTGAAGTAACGAGTGAGAAGGTAGCTCATTACCACTACGCAAGGAAACATCTTGAATCACTTGGTTGGATGTTCACATCTGCGGTAGTCGACGGCAGGCGTGGATTGGCCAATGTATTTAAGGATATTCCAGTTCAGGTGTGTCAGTTTCATCAGTTGCAGACGGTTACTAAATATCTCACCAGAAGACCTAAGACTGATGCCGGGAAGGAATTACGAGCATTAGCAATCACTCTCACTAAGACTAACGAAACAATTTTCACTAAAGCGCTCTCTGCCTATGAGAAAAGGTGGAAACATTTTCTGGAAGAGAAGACAATTGTCCTCGGTCTCAAGCGCCCTCAATATACACACAAGAATGTCCGCTCCGCGTTGCGTTCTCTAAAAACTAATCTGTCTAACCTTTTTACATATCAGCGTTATCCTGAATTAGATATTCCGAATACCACCAATACGATTGATGGTTACTTTGCTTCAGTGAAAAAGAAAACAGCGGCTCATCACGGACTAAGACGCGATAGGAGGTTTCGGGTTATCTCAGAGCTACTTACTTCAGATGATGAATAGGCCCCGATTTGTTTCTATACTCCGAAAACTTCCAATTGTAAGTTTTTATTTACGTAGTATCAAGGTGATTAAACAAACCAAAACCGGCCTATGGCCGGTTTTGGTTCTTATCGCAAAGGTGTACCCTTTGCAACTTCTTGTAAGTTCCTTTAGCGGTTTAGGTCTTCAATCATCTTATGCTTCTTACTACCAGCAAAGCCTGAGCCAGCTGGAATAAGTTTACCAATGATGACGTTTTCCATTAATCCTGAAAGGTTGTCATGACTACCACGCACGGCTGCGTTGATGAGCACACGAGTTGTGTTTTGGAAAGAAGCGGCTGAAAGGAAGCTCTTACGAGACAATGATGTCTCTGTAATACCAAGAATCAAACGGTCTCCTTTAGCTAACTCCTTTCCATCAGCTTTTAGCTTGTCATTTTCCTCTACAATAATCCACTCCTCCACCACCTCACCAATCGTGAAGCGACTATCGCCAGAATGTGTAATCTTCATTCGTGACATCATTTGCTTTACGATAAGCTCAATGTGCTTGCGTGCAATCGTCACACCTTGAAGTTCATAAATCTTATTTACTTCAGCAATGATGTAATCTTGAGTCACCTCTTGTCCACCAAACTTAAATAGTTCTGGTAGTGAAGCCGAACCGTCTGTCAGAAGTTGACCTTGCTTGACGGTCTCACCTTTGATTACAGCCACCACACGACGATAATTGACTTCGTATTCGATATTATCTTTCTTCTTAGGGGCACCTTTAGCGGTCATATCTGGTGCGACTACGATGATCTTTTCACGTCCTTCAGTTCTTATATCTACCACTACTCCTTCTGCCTTAGATACAATAGCTGGAATCTTTGGTTCACGCTTCTCGAACACTTCTTCTACACGTGGTAGACCAGAAGTCACGTCTCCGCCGACTGAAGCTGCTCCTCCCGCATGCTTGGTGTTCATCGTTAGCTGAGTTCCTGGCTCACCAATCGCTTGAGCCGCGACAGTACCGACAGCTTCACCGATATCCACCATCTGGTTCGTGGTTAGGTCAATACCATAACAGTGCTGACACACACCACGAAGGGTCTTACAAGTCATTGGGGAACGGACCACCACAGCTCCACAAGTAGACTCCTCAACCGCGATAGCATCTTTTCTAGATAGTAGATGACCTTTCTCGAAGATAACTCGTCCCTTACTATCGATTGCGTCTTCCGCCAAAATCCGTCCTTTGATCGCCTTAGAAAAAGCGATCTCAATACCAGAAGCTGATACTCGACCAATCTTTACCCCACTCTTTGTCTTGCAGTCGGCCTCAGTCACGATCGCATCTTGCGCCACTACGAAGAGACGGCGAGTAAGGTATCCTGCCTTAGCAGTTTGGAGTGCTGTATCGGCTAGTCCTTTACGTGAACCGTGAGTGGTAATGAAGTATTCAAGTGGACTCATTCCCTCTTTCATTGAAGATAGAACTGGGAACTCAATAGTCTCTCCACGAGTGTTTACAATCAAACCTTTCATACCTGCCATCTGGGCAATCTGACCGAGAGAACCACGAGCCCCTGACTTCCACATTTCATATGCTGAACCATTCTCATCAAGAGTCTCCGGTAGTACTTTTTCAATCTCAGTCTTAGCGCGGTGCCAAATCTCCACCACCATTCGACGACGTTCATCGCGAGAGATTAAACCTTCGGCGAAAGCCTCAAGTACTGTCCTTTCTTCACCACGACACTTCTCGATAATAGCTGTCTTCTGTTTTGGTACACTAACTTCATCTATTCCCCAAGTAGTACCTGAAGCAGTCGCATAACGTAAACCAAGTTTCTTGAGTCGGTCAACAATCGGTGGCACTGCTTCTGGCCCTCGTGAATCAATAATGTCGATAATTACTGAAAATAGTGTCCTCTGTACCACGACATCATTAATAAACATATGGTCTGAAGGCAAAACACTATTGAAGATCAGGCGACCAACTGAAGTCTCGAATAACTTACCTTCATACTGTGCATATTTCGCAGTTTCGGTAGAAAGTACTTGTACCTTGGCTCGGAAATCTATTACCCCGTGATCGTAAGCGTTGATAGCATCATTCGGTGAAGCAAAGTACTTACCTTCGCCTTTAGCGCCTGGCATCAACTTTGTCATCCAGTAAGCACCGAGGGCCATATCAAGTAGCTTCTCTGATACTACCGGTTCGGCTGACCCTGGCTTGAGAATATTCTTGTTGGCGGAAATAATCTCGCGAGCCTCCATCTGCGCCTCATCGGAAAGCGGTACGTGAACCGCCATCTGATCTCCGTCGAAGTCGGCATTGAATGCGCGACAAACTAGTGGGTGAACCTGGATAGCATTACCTTCAATCAGAACTGGTCTAAAAGCTTGAATACCCTGTCGGTGCAGAGTCGGAGCTCGGTTTAGTAACACGTGTCGATGACGGATAACGTCTTCTAGAATAGCCCAAACTTCAGGTACTCCATCTTCAATCAGACGACCTGCACCTCTTATGTTATAGGCAAGTTCTTGCTTCAAGAGCTGAGATATGACAAATGGTCGAAAGAGCTCCAAAGCCATATGCTTTGGTAGACCGCACTGGTCAAGAGCTAAGTCTGGACCAATGACGATTACTGAACGGCCAGAATAATCGACTCGCTTACCTAGTAAGTTTTGTCTGAAATAACCCTGTTTACTCTTTAGGTAGTCAGACAATGACTTCAGGGGCCTACGTTGCGCTTGACTCATAGCTGAGTAGGCACCGCCACCGTGACGAATCGAATTATCGATTAGAGCATCAACAGCTTCCTGTAGGATACGCTTCTCGTTTCGTAAGATTACGTCTGGAGCTTGAATATCAAGGAGTTTCTTTAGACGATTGTTGCGATTGATAACACGACGGTACAAGTCATTTAAGTCAGAAGAAGCGTGGCGCCCACCTTCAAGCGCGACCATCGGCCTGATCGCAGGAGGGATAACTGGTATACGAGTCAAAAACATCCACTCAGGACGGACTCCCGCATTAATCATACCTCTGATGAGTGACATGCGTTTATCCAACTTGGCTCGCTCCATCGCCCCAGCCGTCTCTCTTTCTTTTTCCAGTCTTGCGATTAGTTCGTCCATCTTTACCGCATTGAATAGGTCGAAAATAGCTTCAGCCCCAATTCTAGCTTCAAACAGAGTACTGTACTTAATAGAAAAACGGTGGAAACTCATTTCATCCAGTACCCGTCCGGCTACAATCGACTCAATCTCCTTTTTGGTTTCGTCAGCCCTTGTCTGTAGAGCTTCCTTAGCATCTTCATTTTGCAGAGCCTTCATCTTAGCCTTGAACTCAGTCTCGAGTTCACGCAGTAATCGGTTGCGGTTCTCCTCACTAACCTTGGTCACGATATAACCAGCAAAATAAATCACCTTCTCAATCTCAGATGCTGATAGTCCCAGAATCATAGCGATACGGCTCGGTACACCTCGCAAGAACCAGATGTGAGATACTGGAATACAAAGGTCAATATGACCCATGCGCTCCCGTCGTACAATGGCACGAGTGATCTCTACCCCACACTTCTCACAAACAATACCCTTATAGCGAATACCTCGATATTTCTTGCAAGAACACTCATAATCTTCAACTGGACCAAAGATTCTTTCATCAAAAAGACCGTGCTTCTCTGGACGTTGAGTTCTATAATTGATGGTTTCCGGTTTGGTCACTTCTCCATGAGACCAATCAAGAATAGTTTCTGGAGACGCTAAGCGTAGACTAATACCAGTGTATTCAGTCGGGGCATGTGGCTTTTGGAACGTTGACATGTTTGACATATATATTTATTACTGATTATTGACTAAGCTTCTCGTCTAAACCGGTCTGATCTTTCGGCGCGCTCTAACTTCACATCAAGTGAAAGTCCTCGAAGTTGATTGACTAACACATTGAAAGCGGCTGGCGTATGTGGGTGTGCGATCTTCTCACCTCGAACAATGGCGTCGAAAGCGGCGCTACGACCAACGATGTCGTCAGACTTGATGGTGAGCATTTCACGCAAGGTGTAAGCGGCACCATAACCAAGTAGCGCCCACACTTCCATTTCACCGAAACGCTGACCTCCGACTTGAGCTTTACCGCCAAGGGGTTGTTGTGTAATGAGTGAGTACGGCCCAATCGAACGCATGTGAATCTTATCTTCCACCATGTGGTGAAGTTTCAGAATATACATGTAACCGACAGCCGTTTTCTGGGCGAACTTTTCTCCGGTTAGTCCATCACGAAGCTGGATCTTACCATCTTCTGGTAGACCCGCTGCTTTGAGCTCAGCCTTTACGTGATTTTCAGTAGCGCCGGCAAACGGGGGTACGATAGCTTGATAACCAAGGGAGTTAGCGGCCATACCAAGGTGAAGTTCTAGAATCTGTCCTAGGTTCATACGACTCGGTACACCAAGTGGTGTGAGTAAGATATCAATAGGTTGACCATCTTCGGTGTACGGCATATCTTCCTCTGGTAAAATGCGAGAAATAACACCCTTATTACCGTGACGTCCAGCCAACTTATCGCCTACAGACACATTACGTACTTGTGCAATCGTAACGTGAATTCGTTTGATTACACCGCTTTCTAGTTGGTCACCGTTTTCACGTGAGAAAATCTTGACTCCGATAATACGACCACGCTTTCCTGCCTCAAGTCGAAGCGATGTATCCTTTACATCTTTAGCCTTCTCACCAAAGATAGAACGAAGTAGTCTTTCTTCTGGTGTTAATTGAGTCTCACCTTTAGGTGTCACTTTACCGACTAAGATGTCGCCTGGTCTGACTTCAGCTCCGATTCGGATGATACCGTCCTCGTCTAGATTTCGAAGTTTAAGCTCTGAGACGTTTGGAATATCAGAAGAAGTTACTTCTGGCCCAAGCTTAGTGTCTCGGACAGAAACCTCTAACTCATCAAGGTGAATGGTAGAAAATTTACTTTGCTTCACTAGACGTTCAGATATAACAATCGCGTCTTCGTAGTTAGCTCCGTTCCAACTCATAAAAGCAACTAAGGCATTTTGACCTACAGCTATCTGTCCGTTATCGGTTGAAGATGTATCCGCCAGAAGATCTCCGGCCTTTACTTTGTCTCCTACGGTCACAGAGGGTCGGTGATAAAAAGCAGAGAAATCATTAGTCCGCTGAAAAGTAGTCAATTCATAATCATGTTTCTTGCCATCCTTGTTTTTAACCACGATATGTTTAGCGTCACACTCTACTACCTCCCCGGCTTCAGTCGCATAGACGACTCGTCCGGTATCTCTGGCTACCATACCCTCAACTCCGGTCGCTACTAGAGGCGCTTCCTGAATGATACAAGGAGTCGCTTGTTTCTGCATGTTTGAACCCATTAGAGTACGGTTGGCATCATCATGGTTCATGAAAGGAATCATTGAGGTCGCCACTGAGAAAGGTTGGTTCGTAGCGATATCCATATATTCCACGTCTTTGCGGGGAATAATGAAAGGATCACCTTTGCGTCTAGCCTCTACAAATTCATTCTTGATCTTGCCGTTAGTATCAAGTTCAACCGCCGCGTGAGCGATATTGAACTTCTCCTCTTCATGAGCGTTCATGTAGACCACTTCGTCAGTCACCACTCCCTTCTCCACCTTAGCGTATGGAGTCTCGATAATACCAAAGCGGTTAACCCTAGAATACATAGCCAAACGCAAGATCAAACCGATGTTTGGTCCTTCCGGTGTATGGATAGGACAAAGTCGTCCATAGTGACTGGTGTGAATATCACGCACTTCAAAGCCAGCTCGTTCACGAGTCAATCCTCCCGGTCCGAGCGCCGACAGAGTACGCAAGTGCTCAATTTCCGCGAGGATGTTTTGTTGTTGCGAGAATTGTGAAAGTTGGTTAGTACTGAAAAATTCCTTGATAGCAGCCTGCAGTGGTCGTGGGTTGATGATCTGCATCGGCAAACTAGTCTCGGCTTCAATGGTCGACATTCGGTCTTGAATATTTCGCTTCATGCGAGTCATACCAACACGGACGCGCTGTTGAAGCATTTCACCGAAGTAACGTACTCGACGGAAACCTAGGTGGTCGATATCGTCTGGCAGAGCCCCTGGTTCATGGTTTAGGGTAATAATCTGACCTAAGATAAGTCTAATATCGTCAATTGAGATAGTACGTTCAGCAGTAGCTTTCTCATCAATCGGGCGACCAAATCGTTCATTGAAGTGGTGACGACCGATTTCAGATAAGTCGTAACGCTCCGGAGCAAAGATAGACTTAACGAACTCTCGAGCATTATCAACAGTCGCCAAATCACCATCGCGTAAGCGACGATAAATTTCTACGAAAGAATCATCGATAGTTTTGGCTGGATCCTTAGCAATAGTTGCCTTCATGTATTCCTCTCCACGTTCAATACCCTTCAAGAGAGCAATCATTTCTTTCTCCTTTTCAACTCCTAGTACCCGAAGTAGTGAAGAAACTGGGAACTTCTTCTTGCGGTCGATTTTCACATAGATGACACCATCTCCATCTGACTCAAGTTCGATCCAAGCACCTCTGGCAGGTATAATCTTGGCACCAAACATCTGCCGACCTTTAACGTCTTCAGAGGTGAAGAAAATACCATAAGATCGAGCTAGCTGAGGGACAATAACTCGTTCTACACCATTGATGATGAAGGTACCATGTTCAGTCATAACCGGGAGGTCGGTCATGAAGATTTCCTGATCTTTCTCACTTTCAAAAGTCTTATTCTTCAAGATAACGTGAGCTCGAAGCGGGGCTTCGTAGGTAAGCTTGTTGGCCTTAGCGAACTCTGGAGTGCACTTTGGGGCGCCAAGTTCGTATTTTTTGAACTTTAGCTCAAACTTCTTTTCTGAGTAGTCACTAATCGGTGAAAACTCAGTAAAGATTTCCTTGAGCGCAGTCTCAACAAACCAACGAAAAGATAGTCGTTGCGGTTCAATCAGGTCTGGTAAATCGATACGTGGAGCACGACTAACTTGAAAATGCTTCTGCGGTAAATTCCCTACCGACGGTGTACTTATATGTTTCCTCTCTGACATATATAAATATGATAATTAACCCCCCCAAACAGCAAAAAGACAAAAGACGCAATCGCTTGCGTTATGTGACTTCTCTCCTGTTTTATTTTAATAATATCGGCATCACCCAAACTGTGAACAATCCGCTACCAAAATCTCCCACCCAAAACACAATCGAGACCCCTTGCGTATGTGGGGCGGATTATAGCAGAACCATAAAAAACCGCAAGTCCAAACTCTTAGCAACCCTTTGAAAATTCCCCTTTGAAATGCAACTTCTAGTAACATAGAAGATATGAAAACACTGAAGCGAAAACCATTTAAACACTTAACCCAATACGAACGAGACCGGATTGAGAAGCTCCGTTTCCACCGCACTAGTATCGTTGATATAGCAAAGATCCTAGGTAGAGACAAAGGTACTATCTCGCGTGAGCTTAAGAAACACACCAATAAACACCACCGCTATAAAGCCGGTAAGGCCCAGGAGTTAGCAGAGGAAAAGCGGGTTGGTAGCAAAGTAGTCGGGATGAAGATTGAAGGTAATGAAGATCTAAAACGACATATCATCAGTGAACTGAAAAGACTTAGGTCACCAGACGAGATAGCTGGTCGAATGAAGCGAGAAGGAGTAACTCCCAGGGTCGGTACTAACGCCATATACAAGTGGCTGTATAGTGATAATGGAAAGCCGTACTGCCAGTACCTCTGTACCAAAAAGACTCGCAAGATTAAACAATCAAGGCTTGGTAAACGTACCCTCATACCAAACCGAATATCCATCAAACAAAGGCCAGATGACTCAACTCAAATACACGCCGAGAGTGATTTGTTTGTCTCACCAACTAAGCTCCATACTAAACGAGTGGGACACCTAACAGTGATACCAAAGACACTCCTTCTATCTGGAGTATTCCTCCCTAATAAATCACCAAAGACCATGGTTAATTCAATCCACACAATGGAGAAGAATCTACCTATTACCACCTGGACCCTGGATAATGGTATCGAGAATGTCTACCATGAGCAGTTTGGTATCCCAGCCTACTTCTGCACCCCAGGTAGTCCCTGGCAGAAGCCACACGTGGAGAATAGCATTGGACTAATCAGGCGATGGTTCATGCCTAAAGGAACTAACTTGGAGACAGTACCAGACGATACTTTCCATTCCATGCTTCACGTGTTTAATCACAAGTACCCGAAGTCCTTGGGTTATCGGAGTGCGTATGAGGTATCTCTTGACCATGATATTATTGAGAGAATTCCGAGGTTATCAATCAAGTCAGCAGTTGCATTTAGATAGACAATTTACCCTTTTGTCTAGTTGACAAATTACGGATTTCACGCATAATTTTAATGCTACCAGGAAATTCTTCTTGATTAGCAAGTTCTATCACGGCAAATACTGGAGGTAACTGCCATGTCCGCACTGAGATACATTGGTGACGAAACAGCACCTGAAAGCAACCGGCCTGTTCGGGCACTCAAGGTGTTGCAGACCGGGACCACGAAACTACTGGAGAGAGGTGATCTTGATCAAACGATCGGTGCGGAGTTCCCCCTCCCGCCACAAACGACTCTTCTGTC
>JACCDV010438912.1_pt1 | contig 28530 bp, 27 predicted proteins | sample 7446131 | NCBI WGS metagenome assembly JACCDV01 (sample SAMN15323448, study PRJNA562643) | freshwater metagenome | isolation source: river surface water | place: USA:Blue River Watershed | collected 2017-08-17 | reverse complement strand
TCACGGCCAAGGACGTCAAGATCGACGTGGCCAAGATGATTGCCCGCAAGGACAACGTCGTCAAACAAAACAACGACGGCATCCTGTACCTGTTCAAGAAGAACAAGGTCACCTTCTTCCACGGCCGTGGCTCCTTTGCGGGCAAGGCCGAGGGTGGCTACGAGATCAAGGTCGCTGGCAAGACCGAAGAGTCCATCGTCGGCAAGCAGGTCATCGTGGCCACGGGTTCCAACGCTCGTGCGCTGCCTGGCGTGGCCTTTGACGAAGAAATCGTGCTGTCCAACGACGGCGCTCTGCGTCTGGGCGCTGTGCCCAAGAAGCTGGTGCTCATTGGTTCGGGCGTGATCGGCCTGGAAATGGGTTCGGTCTGGCGCCGTCTGGGTGCGGACGTCACCGTCCTCGAAGGTCTGCCGACTTTCCTGGGCGCCGTGGACGAGCAGATCGCCAAGGAAGCCAAAAAGGCTTTCGACAAGCAAGGTTTGAAGATCGAACTCGGCGTGAAAGTCGGCGAGATCAAGTCCGGCAAGAAGGGCGTGACCGTCAATTACACCAACGCCAAGGGCGAAGCCGTGGCACTGGATGCTGACAAGCTGATCGTGTCGATCGGTCGCGTGCCCAACACCAATGGCCTCAACGTTGAAGCCGTCGGCCTGCAGCTCGACGAGCGTGGCGCCATTGTGGTGGACGGCGATTGCCGCACCAGCGTGCCCGGCATCTGGGCCGTGGGCGATGTGGTGCGTGGCCCCATGCTGGCCCACAAGGCCGAGGAAGAGGGCGTGGCCGTGGCCGAGCGCATGGCTGGCCAGCACGGTCATGTCAACTTCAACACCATTCCCTGGGTCATCTACACCAGCCCCGAGATCGCCTGGGTGGGCCGCACCGAGCAGCAGCTCAAGGCCGATGGCGTCGCGTACAAAGCGGGTTCTTTCCCGTTCCTGGCCAACGGCCGTGCCCGTGCGCTGGGCGACACCACCGGCATGGTGAAGTTCCTGGCCGACGCCAAGACCGACGAGATCCTGGGCGTGCACATTGTGGGTCCGATGGCGTCCGAGTTGATTTCTGAAGCCGTGGTGGCCATGGAGTTCCGCGCCAGCGCCGAAGACATCGCCCGCATTTGCCATGCGCACCCCTCGCTGTCCGAAGCGACCAAGGAAGCGGCCCTGGCCGTGGACAAGCGCACACTGAATTTCTGACCGAACCGTCAGGTTCTTTGTGCTTGCAACCCGGGCTTGTCCCGGGTTTTTCATTAGACTAGCTGCCATGTCTGTACGAGCCGTCTACGAAGAAGAGCTGAGGAAACGTGGTTTCCAGAGCGATCCTGCACAGCTGCGGGCCATCGATGCCCTGGAGCGTTGCGCGCGCGAGTGGAGCGAATACAAGTCGCGCCGCTCCAATGCCTTCAAGAAACTGATCAACCGTCCGGAGATTCCCAAAGGGGTCTACATGTACGGTGGGGTGGGACGCGGCAAGAGCTTTTTGATGGACTGTTTTTTTGAAGCGGTGCCGATCGAGCGCAAGACGCGCTTGCATTTTCACGAGTTCATGCGCGAAGTGCACCGCGAGCTGGCGGCCATGCAGGGCACGGTCAACCCGCTCGATGAGCTGGGCAAGCGCATGGCCAAGCGCTACAAGTTGATCTGCTTTGACGAATTCCATGTGGCCGATATCACCGACGCCATGATCCTGCACCGCTTGCTGCAGGCGCTGTTTGACAACGGTGTGGGCTTTGTCACCACCTCCAACTTCATTCCCGATGGCCTGTACCCGAATGGCCTGCACCGCGACCGCATCCTGCCTGCGATTGCGCTGCTGAACGCGAAGATGGAAGTGCTCAGCGTGGACAACGGCACCGATTACCGCCGCCGCACACTGGAAATGCTGGACCTGTACAAGACGCCACTGACCCCGGCGGTCCAGGCCGAAATGGACCAGGCTTTCACGCGCCTGGCCAGTGGCGCCGATGAAGACCCGGTGTTGCACATCGAAGCGCGTGAAATCCGCGCCAAGCGACGTGCAGGGGGGGTCATCTGGTTCGACTTCCGAACCCTTTGCGGCGGCCCGCGTTCGCAGAACGACTACCTCGAAATCGCCAGCCAGTTTCATACTTTGTTGTTGTCAGATGTGCCCGAGATGCCGGTCAAGCTGGCCTCTGAGGCGCGTCGTTTCACCTGGCTGGTGGACGTGCTCTACGACCGTCGCGTCAAGTTGATCGTGTCGGCCGAAGTGGCGCCAGAACGGCTCTACACCGAAGGGCCGCTGTCGCATGAGTTCCCCCGGACGGTCTCGCGCCTGAACGAAATGCAGTCGGCCGAGTTCCTGGCCCTGGAGCACCGCACGGTGGACACGCAGCTGACATGAAGAAGTGGGTGTTCCTGCCGATGCTGGCCGCGGGGCTGGCCCATGCGCAGACCTCGTCGCTGGACGAGGGTGCGCCCGCCCGCATGTCGGCTGAACGCCAGCGTCTGCAGGCCGAGCGTTCGGCCATTGAGCAGGCTCATGACCGGATGCAGCGCGATTGCTGGCAGCGTTTTGCCGTCAACGATTGCCTTCGCGAGGTCAGGCGCAAGCGTTTCGTAGCGCTGGAGCCACTGCGCGCTCAGGAGCTGGAACTCAATGCACAGGAACGCGCCTGGCGCACACAGCAGCGCGACGAGCGCCTTCAGGAGAAGGGCAGCGCACAGGAGTCCAAGCCATGATGGCCCAAGACACCGAAGACCAGCGATCGCCCCAAAGGCGCCTGATCGAGCTTCAGATTGAACATGCCGATTTGGACGCCATGATTGACCAGATGGCGGAAGGTGCTGCGCCGCTGGACGAATTGCGCATGCGTCGACTCAAGAAGCGTCGGCTGGCCCTGCGTGATGAAATGACGCGCCTGCAGTGGCTGATTGAGCCCAGGGAACCCGCTTGAGTCTGCTGACCGATCAGGTCACCTGGGCGCTGTCGCCTGAGGGGCCATTGGCCCGCTTGTGGCACGGTTTCAAGCCGCGCCAGGGGCAGACCGACATGGCGCAAGCGGTGGCCCAGACCGTGGAGACAGGCGGCGAGCTGGTGGTCGAAGCGGGCACCGGCGTAGGCAAGACCTTTGCCTACCTGGTGCCGGTGCTGCTCAGTGGTCAGCGCGCGCTGCTGTCCACCGCCACCAAGGCGCTGCAGGATCAGCTTTTTTCACGTGATCTGCCCCGTCTGGCCGATGCGCTTAATTTACCCGTGCGCGTGGCTTTGCTCAAAGGCCGCTCCAGCTACCTGTGCATTCACCGCATGGAGCAGGCACGCCATCATCCTCAAGCGCAACAGGCCGTCTGGCAGCGTGCGCTTTCGCGTGTAGAGCAATGGGCGCAGACCACACGCAGCGGCGATCTGGCCGAATTGCCGGGGCTGGATGAAAGCTCTGGACTTTGGCCCTTGGTGACGTCCACACGTGACAACTGCCTGGGCTCCAGTTGCCCCAGGTACAAGGCCTGTCATGTAAATCTGGCGCGCAAGGAAGCCATGGCGGCCGATCTGGTGGTGATCAACCACCACCTCTTCTTTGCCGATCTTGCAGTGCGTGAATCTGGGGTAGCCGAGTTGCTGCCCACAGTGCGCGTGACGGTGTTCGATGAAGCGCACCAGCTCAACGAGATCGGTGTCAATTTCCTGGGGCAGGAGCTGTCGACGGTGCAGTTGCTGGAGCTGGCGCGTGATGTGCTTGCCACAGGCCTGGCTCTGGCGCGAGGACTGGTGGATTGGCAGGGCTTGAGCCAGCGCCTGGAGACGGCGGCACGCGAATGGCGGCTGAGTGCGGGGCATCGCCGCTCCGGTGTGCGCCTGCGCTGGGAAGGGCAGGGGCCGCAGGGCTTGGACCCGGAGGTCTGGCGTCAGGCGCTTGGCGGCGTCGGTGATGTCTTGCTGGCTTTGTCAGAAGGTCTTGAACAGGTGACGGAGCTCGCGCCGGATTTTCAGCGCCTGCTCGAGCGTTGTCAGGCCCTGCGTCAGTTGACCGAGCAGTTTCAGATCCCTGCCGAAGAGGAGGCCGTGCGTTGGGTGGAGGTGTCGGCGTCTCTCAAGGTCATTCAGGCACCGCTGGACATTGCCGACACCTTCCGTCGATTGACGGGTCATGGGCCTGTCGGCGAAGGCTCGGCGGTCCAGACGTCGGGCTCGCGGGCCTGGGTGTTCACCTCGGCGACCCTGGGTGACAGTCCGGACCTGCGCTGGTTCACCGTGCCGTGTGGTCTGAGCAGCGCTCGCACCTTGCGTGTGGAGAGCCCGTTTGATTACGCACAACAGGCGGCGCTTTATGTGCCCGAAGGCATGAGTGAGCCTGGTGCGCCGCAGCATTCACAGGAGGTGGGGCAGCTGGTGCTGGAGGCGGCACGCCGTATCGGCGGGCGCACCTTGGTGCTGACCACCACGCTCCATGCGATGCGTGCGATTGGCGATTTTCTGCAATTGCACCTGGACAGTGGTCTGGGACTGGAAGTGCTGGTGCAAGGGCAAAGCCCCAAACGCCGCCTGATGGAGCGCTTTCGCGAAGGCGCCCAGTCGGGGCAAAGGGGCTGCATCCTGGTGGCTTCAGCGTCTTTCTGGGAGGGCTTTGATGTGCCTGGTGATGCGCTGCAGCTGGTGGTGATTGACAAACTGCCTTTTGCGCCGCCCGACGATCCGGTGTTCGAAGCCAGAGGCCTGAGGCTCAAGCAGCAGGGGCGCAGTGTGTTCGCCGATCAGGCCCTGCCTGAAGCGGTTGTGACCCTCAAGCAGGGCGCGGGTCGCCTGATCCGCAGTGAAACCGACCGGGGCATTCTGGTGGTCTGTGACCACCGCCTGACCAGCAAGGGCTATGGCTCAAGGATGGTGGCGGCTTTGCCTGCCATGCGCAGGCTCATGGGGCAACAAGACTTTGAGGTCGCGCTGGCGGAACTGGTCAGCGACTCACCACAACTGCCACCAGGGCTTTGATTTTGTGGACACCAGCGGATTCTTGATAAAGCTGGAGTTGGGGTAATTTTGGATCAGCACGCGTCGCGCATCGTCGCGCAACTGGGTCATGCCGAGTGCGTCGTACGAATGAACCAGGATCGCCAGCGCTTCTTCGGCGGCAGGCACGCCCTGGTAGTCGTTGAGTGCCTGCTGGGCGCGGTTGATGGCCGCAACATGGGCGCCGCGACGCGCGTAGTAGCGGGCCACATGCACCTCATAACCCGCCAGCGAGTTGACGATGTAGACCATGCGCTGGCGCGCATCCACCGTGTATTTGGAGTCCGGAAAGCGGCGGCTCAGTTCGAGAAAGGATTCGTACGATTCCTTGGCGGCTTTCTGATCCCGCTCGGACAGGTCCTGGTTGATCAGCGATGAAAACAGCCCGAGGTTGTCATTGAAATTGACCAGGCCCTTGAGGTAGAGCGCGTAGTCCATGGCCGGGCTGGTGGGGTGCAGTCGGATGAAACGATCCAGTGTGGCGATGGCCTGTACTTTTTCGTTGGTGCGGTATTGTGCGTAGGCTTTTTCGATTTGCGCCTGTTGCGCCAGCACGGTGCCTGCTGCGCGGCCTTCGAGCTTTTCAAACAAGCCAATGGCCTTGTCCCAGGCGCCAGCAGAGGCTTCATCCCGGGCTTCCTGGTAAATGCGCTCCGCGCTCCAGCCCTGTGTAGGATCCTTCGGGGTGTTCGAACAGCCGACCAGCAGCAGACCGGCACACAGGCACAGCGTGGCGGGAACCGTCGATAATCCAATGCGCCGCATCCTTAAACCCCATAGCTTTTCATTCCAATTGATTATATCGACCGACCCCGAAGCCCCACGCCACGAGAGCCTGATGGAGGATGCAGCAGGCCTGGCTGAAGACGTTGAACAGGACGAATTTCGAGAACTGAGGGTCGACGCCAGTCTGCAGGGACAGCGGCTTGATCGTGCGCTGGCCATGGTCGTCAGCGGGTTTTCGCGCAGCTATCTGCAGCAGCGCATCGAGGCCGGTGATGTGCTTGTGGACGGTCAGGCTGCGACCAAGGCTTCAACCAAGGTGCGTCTGGGCCAGCGCATTGGCATCACCTTGCGTGCGACCCCGCAGTCGCGTGCCTTTGTGGCGCAGGATATCCCGATCGATACGGTCTATCTGGATGAACATGTGAGGGTGATCCACAAACCGGCCGGTCTGGTGGTCCACCCGGCACCAGGAAACTGGCAGGGCACCCTGCTCAATGGCTTGCTCGCACTCGACCCGGCTGTGCTGGATCTGCCGCGTGCGGGCATCGTTCACCGTCTTGACAAGGACACCAGCGGCCTGATGGTGGTGGCCAGAACCCGTTCGGCGATGGATGCCCTGGTGCGCATGATCGCAGCGCGCGAGGTCAGCCGACAGTACCTGGCCATTGGGCACCGGGGGTGGCCAGGGGCGGAAATGCGAGAGGTCAATGCCGCCATTGGTCGCGACCCGGCCAACCGTCTGCGCATGGCGGTTGTTGACCTGAGTCGCCAGCCTGGCAAGACGGCGCAGACCACTTTCCAGTGCCTGGATCAGAATGCCGAAGCCTGTCTGGTGCGCTGCATTCTTCACACAGGCCGCACACACCAGATCCGTGTGCACATGGCGCACATCGGGCATCCCCTTGTTGGAGATGCGTTGTACGGCGGCCAGGCAGCGGCCAGCATGAGCCGCCAGGCCCTGCATGCCTGGCGGCTGGCATTCACCCACCCGTTCACGGGGCAACCCCATGTCTGGAAGGCCCCCTTGCCTCAGGACATGGCTCAGGCGCTGGCATTGCTGGGGCTCCGATACAATGACCCACAATGACGACGCCTCAGCTGTGCCTGCGGGCTCACCATCCGATGCACAGGCGCCTGACGCCTTTTTTCCTGCATGACCGTGCGCCACAGGCGCCATTCCCGAAAAGACCGACGCCATGAACACGGCACAAGCCAAGCGTGTCCTCGAAACAGCCCTGCTGTGCACGGCCCAACCTATCTCCTTGCGCGACATGCGGGTGCTGTTTGATGACGCCCTGGGTGCTGACACGCTTCGCCAGATGCTGGGTGAGCTTCAGCAGGAGTGGGTCCAGCGTGGGTTGGAGCTCGTTGCTGTCGCCAGCGGCTGGCGTTTCCAGAGTCGTCCTGAAATGCGCGAGTACCTGGATCGCCTGCATCCGGAAAAGCCACCCAAATACACCCGGGCCGCGCTTGAAACCCTGGCCATCATTGCCTATCGCCAACCGGTCACCCGAGGCGACATGGAGGACATTCGAGGCGTCACCATCAACTCGCAGATCCTCAAGCAGCTGGAGGACCGTGGCTGGGTGGAAGTCATTGGCCACCGGGAAACCGTGGGCAGACCCGGCCTGTATGCCACCACACGCCAGTTCCTGGATGACATGGGGCTGTCGTCCCTGGACCAGCTGCCGCTGCTCAGCTCGGTAGAGCATCAGGCTTCTGTGCTGGCCGGTCTGGTCGATGACCAAGGCCCGGTGCAACCGACCTTGTCTCTGGAGGAGGCGCTTGAGCCTCTGGCCCAGACTGAGCCCATGGCGCCGCTTGCCGATGGCGACGCGGACCTTTCACCGTCCATGCAGGGCACCCCTGAACAGACGTTTTCGGGCGAATCGGCAGCAGACCATGCCGCCACGCCGTCCCATCTCCCAAATGCCGGCACCCCCGGCAATGAGCCATGAGCACCGACTCCAAAGACAAACCGACACCATCAGAGAACCAGAACAGGACGACCGCTGCTGGGCATTACCGTGCCGTTGACCTGGCTGACGTGGTGTCGGGTCAATTCGATGCCGAAGGCGATGCGGTTGAAGCATCCCTGGAGCCTGGCAAGCGTGTTCTTGCGCCTCAAGCCGATTCGCCCAAACTGCACAAGGTGCTGGCCCAGGCCGGTCTGGGTTCGCGCCTGGAGATGGAGCAGCTCATTTTGGAAGGCCGTATTTCGGTCAACAACGAGCCTGCCCATATTGGTCAGCGCATCCAGTACGGCGACCAGGTCAAGGTCAATGGCAAGCCCATTCGGGTGCGTATCGAGCCGCCGCCGGCCCGAGTGATCGCATACCACAAGCCAGCAGGCGAAATCGTCAGCCATGATGACCCGCAAAACCGCCCCAGCGTCTTTCGCAAGCTGCCCCGTCTGCAGCACGGCAAATGGCAATCGGTGGGGCGTCTGGACCTGAACACTGAAGGGTTGCTGCTGCTGACCAGCTCGGGCGAGCTGGCCAACCGGCTGATGCATCCCCGTTTTGGCCTGGAGCGCGAGTACGCGGTGCGTGTGCTGGGCGCCTTGTCCAAGGAGGAGAAGCAAAAACTGCTCGACGGCGTCATGCTCGATGACGGCCCGGCCCAGTTCGGCTCCATCGAAGACGGTGGCGGCGAGGGCTCCAACTGCTGGTACCGCGTCACCATCACCGAAGGCCGCAACCGCGAGGTGCGCCGCATGATGGAGGCGGTTGGTCATGCAGTCAGCCGTCTGATCCGCATTCGTTATGGTGCCATGGTGCTGCCGCACGGCCTGCGCCGGGGGGCCTGGATTGAACTGGGTGAAGCCGACATCCGCGCCCTCATGAAGGCCGCGGGCGCCGAGCAGCCCGACCGCAGGAAAGCCCCTGTGCCCCGCGGCCGGGGTCGCCCGGACCGGGCCGGGCAGGGCGCTGGCGCTGGTCGCGCAGCCGCCAAGCCTGCCCGCAAGACCGAGCAGGGCGGCGGACAACCTGACCCCATGCGCACCAGTCTGGGCTACATCGGCGCCGACAGCGTTCATCGGCACAAGCAGGCGGAGAATCGCAATGGTCGTGGCGGTCGCCGAACAGGCGGTCGCAGCCGTTGAACCTCTTGCGTGCGGGTTTTTGCATGCACCGCACAGCGGCAGGCTCCGCACCCGGGTTAGAATAAGAGGCTTTGCCAAATCGGCAAAAACGCTTTCAAAATCACTCACATACAGGAATCCATCATGGCGATCGAACGCACCCTTTCCATCATCAAGCCCGACGCAGTGGCCAAGAACGTCATCGGTCAGATCTACGCCCGTTTCGAAGCCGCCGGCCTGAAGGTTGTGGCCGCCAAGATGGTTCACCTGTCGCGCGGCGAAGCCGAGCAGTTCTATGCAGTGCACAAAGAGCGTCCCTTCTTCAAGGACCTGGTGGACTTCATGGTCTCCGGCCCGGTCATGATCCAGGCTCTGGAAGGTGAAGGCGCCATCGGCAAGAACCGTGACCTGATGGGCGCCACCGACCCCAAGAAGGCCGCTCCTGGTACCATCCGCGCCGACTTCGCCGACAGCATCGACGCCAATGCCGTGCACGGCTCCGACGCTCCTGAAACCGCAGCCGTGGAAGTGGCTTTCTTCTTCCCCGGCATGAACGTTTACAGCCGCTGATCTCGTCGCGACCCCTCGCGACATCAAAACGCATGACGGCCAACCTTCTCGAATTCGATCTGGAAGGTCTGGCCGTTTTTTGCGAGGGCCTGGGCGAAAAACGCTTCCGGGCCACGCAGTTGTTTCGCTGGATTCACCAGCGCGGTGCCAGCAACTTCGACCAGATGAGTGATCTGGCCAAGTCTTTGCGCGAAAAACTCAAGATCAGCGCCCACATTGCAGCGCTGCCGGTGCTCACGCAGCACATATCGGCTGACGGCACCATCAAATGGCTGTTTGATGTGGGAGACGGCAATGCCGTTGAATCGGTGTTCATCCCGGAAGACGACCGGGGCACGCTGTGCGTGTCCTCCCAGGCCGGTTGCGCCGTGGGCTGCCGCTTCTGCTCCACGGGCCACCAGGGCTTTAGCCGCAATCTTTCCACCGCAGAGATCCTCGCACAGCTTTGGTTTGCCGAGCATTTCCTGCGCAAGCACCTGGGCACCCAGGAGCGCGTCATCTCCAATGTGGTGATGATGGGCATGGGCGAGCCACTGCAGAACTATTCGGCCTTGATCCCGGCGCTGAAGGTCATGCTCGATGACCACGGTTATGGCCTCTCGCGCCGCCGTGTGACGGTTTCGACTTCGGGCGTGGTGCCCATGATCGACCGCCTCGCGCAGGACTGCCCGGTGGCGCTGGCCGTGTCGCTGCACGCACCGAGCGATGCCTTGCGTGATCCGCTGGTGCCACTCAACCGCAAATACCCCATCGATGAATTGCTGCAGGCCTGCGTGCGTTACCTTGCGCACGCCCCCCGTGACTTCATCACCTTTGAATACTGCATGCTCGACGGTGTCAATGACCAGCCCGAGCATGCGCGCCAGCTCATCGAGTTGGTGCAACGCCATGGCCGTGATGGCCTGCGATGTAAATTCAACCTGATCCCATTCAACCCGTTCCCGGCCTCAGGTCTGCTGCGTTCACCCCAGCCGCGCGTGCAGGCCTTTGCCAAGATACTGCTCGATGCAGGCATCGTCACCACTGTGCGCAAGACGCGCGGTGACGACATTGATGCGGCCTGCGGCCAGCTGGCGGGTGACGTGAAAGACCGCACCCGGGTGCATGAGCGCATCGCGCAACAGCGTTCGGCAGACGTTATTCCTATCGTGCCGGTCAACCAGTGAGCCGTGGATGAATACGTCAGACAGCATTGATCAGCAGATTCCCTCATCGGGTAGTGGACAGACGCCCGGCCAGATGCTGCGTGTCGCACGCGAACGCCAGGGTATAGACCTTGCGGCATTGGCATTCCTCCTTAAGGTGCCCGTACAGCAGCTGCAGGCGCTGGAGGATGACTGTTACGATGCATTTCGTGGTCCGACCTTCGTCAGAGCTGTGGCCCAGGCGGTGTGCCGACATGTCGGAATTGATCCTGCACCTGTGCTGGCGGCTTTGCCACAGACTTCGCATGCGCTGCCTGCACGCCCTTCGACTTTGCACAAACCCATGCCAGCAAGGCGCCAGCGACACGGCTGGAGAATCTCTCCCCAGGTGATGCTGGTGGGGCTGCTGATGTTGCTGGGTTCTGCGGCGCTGATTTGGTGGCCGGTGCTGTCAGACCTGTGGCCCAACAGTGAAGCGCAGCCCGCTGCCAGCGAGTCATCGATGCCCTCTGCCCAGGCCAGCGATGGGCAGCAGGAGCCCGTCGGATTTTCCGTTCCCTCCGAAGTGGCCAGCGAGCCGATGAGCTCAGCAGCTTCCAGCGCGGCTTCAGTGCCGGTTGTGATGGCCAGTGCCTCTGCGGCGCCCAGCGCGCCTGCCGCCCAGACCAAGGCGCCTGCAGAATCCGGTTTGCAGGTTTCAATGCAGTCCGAAACATGGGTGGAGATCCGCGATGCACGCAACCAGATTGTTCTGGCGCGCCGGGTCAAGGCTGGAGAGACACTCAAGCCATCCGTGAAAGGGCCTGTGTTTGTTTACATCGGTCGTGCGGATGCTGCTCAAGTTCAGTGGCGCGGTCAAGTTCTGGATTTGAAGCCCCACACCCAAAACAACGAAGTTCGCTTGCAACTCAAGCCATGATCGATTCGCCCATTGAAATCGCACGCCCCGCCGTGCGTGCCAGCCGCCAGTCCCGCGTGGTCTGGGGCAACCGTGTGGTCACCGTGGGCGGTGGCGCACCCGTACGCGTGCAGTCCATGACCAACACCGACACGGTGGACGTGATCGGCACTGCCATCCAGGTCAAGGAGCTCGCGTTGGCGGGTTCCGAGATGGTGCGCATCACCGTCAACACGCCCGAAGCCGCGCAGGCGGTGCCTCACATCCGCGAGCACCTCGACAAGATGGGCATTGATGTGCCCCTGATCGGCGACTTCCATTACAACGGCCACCGCCTGCTGACCGACTACCCGGCCTGTGCCGAGACCCTGTCCAAGTACCGCATCAACCCCGGCAACGTGGGCAAGGGCGACAAGCGCGATCTGCAGTTTGGCCAGATGATCGAGGTGGCGCAGAAATTCAACAAGCCGGTGCGCATTGGCGTGAACTGGGGCAGCCTGGACCAGGAACTGCTGGCCGAGCTGATGGACGTCAACAGCCGCCGTGCCCAGCCTTTTGAAGGCCGCCAGGTCATGTACGAGGCGCTGATCCAGTCGGCCATCGGTTCAGCCCAGCGCGCTGAAAGCCTGGGCATGGACGGCGCGCAGATCGCACTGTCGTGCAAAGTCTCGGGCGTGCAGGACCTGATCTCGGTGTACCGCGAGCTGGCCCGCCGTTGCGACTACCCGCTGCACCTGGGCCTGACCGAGGCGGGCATGGGCACCAAAGGCACGGTGGCTTCGGCCACAGCCCTGTCCATCCTGCTGCAGGAAGGCATTGGCGACACCATCCGCGTCTCGCTCACGCCCCAGCCGGGCGAGTCGCGCACGCAAGAGGTGGTGATCGCCTCCGAAATCCTGCAGTCGCTGGGCTTGCGCGTGTTCGTGCCCAGCGTCACCGCCTGCCCGGGCTGCGGACGCACGACCAGCACCACCTTTCAGGAGCTGGCCAAGCAGATCGACGATTTCCTGCGCGCGCAGATGCCGGTCTGGCGTGGCAAGTACCCGGGTGTCGAGGGCATGAAAGTGGCCGTGATGGGTTGCATCGTCAACGGCCCCGGCGAGAGCAAGCACGCCGACATCGGCATCAGCCTGCCGGGCACGGGCGAGGCACCGGCTGCACCGGTGTTCATCGACGGCGAAAAACGCATGACGCTGCGCGGGGAGGGCATTGCCCAGGAATTCCAGCGCATCGTTGAAGACTACATTGAAAACCGCTTTGGCACGGCCAAGGCCTGACCCCCTACATGACAGAGAACACCAAACAGCCCAAGGCCCAGAAGCTGGTGGGCGTCAAGGGCATGAACGACATCCTGCCGCCCGACTCGGCGCGCTGGGAATGGCTCGAAGAGTGCGTGCGCGGCCTGATGGCCCGCTATGCCTACCGCAATGTGCGCCTGCCCATCGTCGAACCCACGGCCCTGTTCGTGCGTGGCCTGGGCGAGGTGACCGACATTGTTGAAAAGGAGATGTACTCCTTTGAAGACCGTCTGAACGGCGAGCAGCTGACCCTGCGCCCCGAAGGCACGGCAGGGCTCGTGCGCGCCGTGGTCGAGCACAACCTGCTGTACGAAGGCGGCAAGCGCCTCTACTACATGGGCCCCATGTTCCGCCACGAGCGCCCGCAGCGCGGCCGCTACCGCCAGTTCCACCAGATCGGCGCCGAGGTGCTGGGCTTTGGCGGCCCCGAGGTGGACGCCGAGCTGATCCTACTGGCCAACGATTTGTGGAAACAGCTGGGCCTCAAAGACGTGCGTCTGGAGCTCAACAGCCTGGGCCAGCCCGACGAGCGCAAGGCGCACCGCGCCGCCCTGATCGCGCACTTCGAGCAGCACGCCGAGCTGCTGGACGAAGACGCCAAACGCCGCCTGCACAGCAACCCGCTGCGCATCCTGGACACCAAAAACCCGGCCATGGTCCCGGTGGTCGAGTCGGCCCCTCAGCTGCTGGACTTTCTGGGCGAGGCGTCGCTGGCGCACTTCAATGCGGTCAAGGCCATCCTCGAGGCTAATGGCGTGGCCTACCGCATCAACCCGCGCCTGGTGCGCGGCATGGATTACTACAACCTCACGGTGTTCGAGTTCATCACCGAGAGCCTGGGCTCGCAAGGCACCATCTGCGGCGGTGGTCGGTACGACTACCTGATTGAGCAGGTGGGTGGCAAACCTGCCCCGGCCGTGGGCTGGGCGCTGGGCGTCGAGCGCGTGCTCGAACTCATCAAGGAGCAGGGCGAGGCACTGGATGCGCCTGCGCCCGATGTCTACGCCATCATCCCGGACGCAGCCGCATTGCCGGTCGCGATCAAGACCCTGCAGGCGCTGCGCGCGGCAGGCGTGTCGGCCCAGATGCATGCAGGCACCGGCGAAGGCATGGGTTCGATGAAGTCGCAGTTCAAGAAGGCCGACGCCAGCGGCGCCGCCTTCGGCCTGATTTTTGGTGCCGACGAACTGGCGCGTGGCGAAGTCACGGTCAAAGCACTGCGCGACGGACAGGGTGCACAGCGCTTTGAAAGCCTGGACACCGTCGCCCAGTGGGCCACGAGCCTACAATCTTCCTGATTCACAACGGACACCCCATGGCATCGCATCTCGATCTCGAAGAACAGGAACAGCTTGCCGAGCTCAAGCATTTCTGGAAAACCTATGGCAACCTGATTTCCTGGCTGCTGATCCTCGTTCTGGGCAGCTACGCCGCCTGGAACGGCTGGCAGTACTGGGAGCGCAACCAGGCCGCCAAGGCCTCTGCGCTTTACGACGAGGTGGAAAAATCCGTGTTGTCGCAGGATGTGCAGCGCGTCGAGCGCAGCATGGCCGACATGAAGGACAAGTTTGGCAGCACACAATACGCGCACCAGGCGGCCCTGCTTTCAGCGCGTGTGCTGGCAGAAAAAGGCAAGCCCGATCAAGCCCGCGCATTGCTGGCATGGTCTGCTGAAAAAGCCCCGAACGCCGCATGGCGCGATCTGGCCCGCATTCGTCTGGCAGCGTTTCAGTGGGAAAGCCAGTCGGTCGATGAAGCCCTCAAGACCCTTCAAACCGATGTTGTTGCCGAAATGGCGCCATTGGCAGCGGATCTGAAGGGGGATCTCCTGCTGGCCAAAGGACAATCCACCGAGGCAGTGGCTGCTTACCGCATCGCCTTGAAAGGTTTGAACGAGGGCGACGAGTACCGCCGCATCGTCCAGGCCAAATTGACGGTTTTGGGTGTTGATCCACAGGCCAAGGAAGGGGTTCAGTGATGAGCCGAAACAGCTTGCTCCGTGCTGGAGCCTTGCTCCTTCTGAGCCTGCTGGCGGCCTGCTCCAGTTCACCCAACAAGCCCCAGCCAGGCCCCTTGCCCACGGTGAGCGGCAGCTTGGCGGTCAGCCGAGCATGGTCTTACCGTCTGGCCGAGACCTCGGCGCCCTTGCAGGCGGCTGTGACGGGCACCCGTGTGCTGCTGGCTACGCCGCTCGGTCTTGTGGCTGAAGTCGATGCCGACAGCGGCAAGGAAATCTGGCGCTTGCAACTCGGCGACCCCATTTCGGCAGGCGTTGGCAGCGATGGCCGTCGGCACGCTGTCGTCACGACGGCCAACGAAGTTCTGGTCCTGCAGGATGGACGCGAGCTCTGGCGCCAGCGCCTGAGTGCCCAGACACACACGCCGCCTCTGGTCGCAGGCGAGCGGGTGTTTGTTCAAACAGCAGACCGCACGGTTCATGCCTTTGATGGCGCCAGTGGTCAGCGCCTCTGGACACTGCCGCGCAACACCGATCCCCTGGTGCTGCGTCAGGCCGGTGTTCTGACGGCGGTGGGCGATACCTTGCTGGCGGGCAACGGTGGACGACTCAGTGCCATACAGCCTTTGTCTGGCCAGGTGCGCTGGGAGGCGGTGATTGGCAGCTCCAGGGGAACCAATGAGGTCGAACGGCTGGTCGATCTGGTCTCCGGTGTGAGCCGTCAGGGACAGATCGTTTGTGTTCGCTCCTTCCAGACCGCCGTTGGCTGTGTGGATACCGCACGGGGTCAGAGTCTCTGGACACGTCCTGCCCAAGGTCACGAAGGTCTGGATGGCGATGAAACGCGTGTGTTCGGTGTGGATTCGGACAGCAAGCTGCGCGCCTGGGGTCGCCAGGACGGACAGGTCCTGTGGACCCAGGAACAATACCGTTTCCGCGGTTTGTCGGGCCTGCGCGTTTGGGCTCGTGCGATTGCAGCAGGCGACGCCCAGGGGCAGCTGCACCTCCTTGACCGCGCGGATGGCAGCACGCTGCAGCGTCTGCCTACAGACGGCACCCCCATCAGCCTGAGGCCTGTGGTGGCTGGACGAACCCTTGTCACGGTCAACCACAGTGGACTGGTGACGGGCTGGCGTCTGGATTGAGATCGGAAAAATTCCAAGTGAAACCTGTACTGGCCCTGGTGGGCCGCCCCAATGTGGGCAAATCCACGCTGTTCAACCGACTCACCAAGAGCCGGGATGCCATCGTGGCCGATTTTGCTGGGCTGACGCGTGACCGCCACTATGGGCAAGGCCGTCTGGGCAAGCGCGAATTCATCGTCATCGACACGGGTGGTTTCGAGCCGGACGCCAGCAGCGGCATCTACAAGGAAATGGCCAAACAGACGCAACAGGCCGTGGCCGAAGCCGATGTGGTGATTTTTGTGGTGGATGCGCGCGGTGGCTTGTCTGCTCAGGACCACGACATTGCCAACTATTTGCGCCGCATCGGCAAGCCTTGCCTGCTGGTGGCCAACAAGGCAGAAGGCATGCGCGAAGGTGCCCAGCTGGCCGAGTTCTACGAACTGGGCCTGGGCGAGGTGCTGCCAGTGTCGGCAGCCCATGGCCAGGGCGTGCGTGGCATGCTCGAAGAGGCGCTGGATACGCTGAACCTGCCCGAAGAAGACGAAGAGGTCGAAGAAGATCCTTCTGTGGTCAAGCTCGCCGTGGCAGGCCGCCCCAACGTCGGCAAGTCCACGCTGATCAACACCTGGCTGGGTGAAGAGCGGCTGGTGGCCTTTGACATGCCTGGCACCACGCGTGATGCCATCAGCGTGCCTTTCGAACGCAATGGCCAGAAGTTCGAGCTGATCGACACCGCGGGGCTGCGTCGCAAGGGCAAGGTGTTTGAGGCCATCGAGAAGTTCTCGGTGGTCAAGACCCTGCAGGCCATTGAAAACGCCAACGTGGTGCTCCTGCTGATCGATGCGGAGCAGGGCGTAACCGACCAGGACGCCCACATCGCGGGCTTTGTGCTCGACAGCGGCCGTGCCGTGGTGCTGGCTGTCAACAAATGGGATGCGGTTGACGAATACCAGCGTCAGCTGGTGCAGCGCTCCATCGAAACGCGTCTGGCTTTCCTGAAGTTCGCCAACCTGCACTTCATTTCGGCCAAAAAACGCCAGGGCCTGGGCCCGCTGTGGACGTCGATCGCACAGGCCCACAAGGCCGCCACTTGCAAGATGACCACCCCGGTGCTCACCCGCATCCTGCTGGAGTCGGTGCAGTTCCAGACGCCCAAGAAGACCGGCATGTTCCGCCCCAAACTGCGTTACGCGCATCAGGGAGGCATGAATCCGCCGGTGATCGTGATCCACGGCAACTCGCTCGAGCACGTCACCGAGGCCTACAAACGCTTCCTCGAAGGGCGCTTTCGCAAGGCTTTTGATCTGGTGGGTACCCCGCTGCGCATCGAAATGAAGACTTCGCACAACCCCTACGCCGACAAGGATTCCGCCTGATCGGCAAGGGCATGACGGCATGCGTGTCAGGGCACGCATGCCGCTGTGGTAAGGTTGATACTTCCAAAACCACTGAACACGGAGAATATCGTGAGCAATAAAGGCCAACTTTTGCAGGACCCTTTCCTGAACGCGCTGCGTCGCGAGCACGTGCCGGTCTCGATCTATCTGGTCAACGGCATCAAGCTGCAGGGCCAGATCGAATCGTTTGATCAGTACGTGGTGCTGCTGCGCAACACCGTCACACAAATGGTCTACAAGCACGCCATTTCCACCATCGTTCCTGGCCGTGCCGTCAACCTCGCCCAAGACACCGGCGAAGCTGCCGCCTGATCACTGCGTTCAAAGGTCTGCCTGTGTGAGCATGGGCAGATGATTCCGGATTGACAGATTCCCCTTCCTCCACCCCAGCGCCGACCCTTCTGGTCGGCGTTGATTTTGGGCTGCCCCATTTTGACGATGGCCTGGTTGAGCTCGGTCTGCTGGCCGAGTCGGGCGGGCTGCATCCGGTCGCCCGCCTGACCTGCAAACGCAAGGCACCCGACCCGGCGCTGTTTGTAGGCAGCGGCAAGGCCGATGAAATCAAGGAACTGGCCGTGATGCATGGCGCACGGGAGGTGCTGTTTGACCAGTCCCTCAGTCCGGCACAGCAGCGCAATCTGGAGCGGCACATCGGCTTGCCGGTCAATGACCGCACCTTGCTGATTCTGGAAATCTTTGCCCAGCGGGCGCGCAGCCATGAGGGCAAGCTGCAGGTGGAGCTGGCACGCCTGCAGTACCTGTCCACGCGCCTGGTGCGCCGCTGGACCCACCTGGAACGTCAGACCGGCGGCATCGGTTTGCGCGGAGGGCCAGGCGAGACCCAGATCGAACTGGACCGCCGCATGATCGGCGAAGCCATCAAGCGCACCAAGGAGCGCCTGACCAAGGTCAAGAAGCAGCGCAATACACAGCGTCGTCAGCGCGAGCGCAACCAGACCTTCAAGATCTCTTTGGTGGGTTACACCAACGCGGGCAAATCCACACTGTTCAATGCCTTGGTCAAGGCACGTGCCTACGCCGCAGATCAGCTGTTTGCCACGCTCGACACCACCACGCGGCAGCTCTACCTCGGAGAGGCTGGGCGCTCTGTTTCCCTGTCGGACACCGTTGGCTTTATCCGCGATCTGCCCCACGGTCTGGTCGAGGCTTTTCAGGCCACGTTGCAGGAGGCCACCGAAGCCGACCTTCTGCTGCATGTTGTCGATGCGTCCAATCCGGACTTTCCGGAGCAGATGGCCGAGGTGCAGAAGGTGCTGTCCGAGATTGGTGCGCAGGACCTGCCGCAATTGCTCGTCTTCAACAAGGCCGATGCCTTGCCCAGCGAACGCCAGCCGCTGGCTGCTGAAGACAGCTATGAGGTCGATGGGCAGCCCGTCCCGCGCATCTTTGTCAGTGCCCGAACAGGCCAGGGACTGGATCTGCTGCGCCATGCCTTGGCCCGCACTGTGCGGGAGCGCCTGCCGCAAAGCGCCATGATCGAAGAGGATGTCCGTGGCCTGAACCGGGAATACACCCCGCATGAGCCAGAGGGTCCCGAGGATTTCGGCACAATGTGAGCCTGATAAAAACTGAAAACACCATGAATCAGCATCTGCCTGCCATCCGATGGTCAGCATTGCCCGCACGCCTTCGCGGCATGTTCAATCTGAACGACCCGCGTTGGGGGCGGGGCGAAGACAAACCTGCTGGCGGTGAAACACCCACCGGCCAGGAACAACGTCCCCAACGCCCCCAGGGGCAAGCGGGTGGTCCGCCAGATCTGGATGAGCTCTGGCGGGATTTCAATCAAAAGCTGGGGCAGATCTTTGGCGGCAAGGGCGGTGGCCCACGCCCGCCAGGGGGTGGCAAAGGTCCTGGTTTGCCGGGATTCCTGGGCAATCTCGGCTTGGGCGTCGTCTTGGGCGCTGTGGTCCTGGTCTGGCTGGGCACCGGCTTTTTCATCGTGCAGGAAGGCCAGCAGGCCGTCATCACCCAGTTTGGCAAGTACAAATCCACCGTGGGTGCCGGTTTTAACTGGCGCATGCCCTGGCCGCTGCAGCGCCACGAACTGGTTTATGTCTCGCAGATCCGCTCAGTGGACATTGGCCGCGACAACATCATCAAGGCCACAGGGCTGCGCGAGTCGGCCATGCTGACCGAAGATGAGAACATCGTCGAGATCAAGTTTGCCGTGCAGTACCGCTTGAGCGATGCCCGTGCCTACTTGTTCGAGAGCAAGAACCCGACCGAAGCCGTGGTCCAGGCTGCCGAAACCGCGGTGCGCGAGGTGGTCGGCAAGATGAAGATGGATTCGGCCCTGGCCGAAGAGCGCGACCAGATCGCCCCTCGCGTGCGCCAGCTGATGCAGACCATCCTGGATCGGTACAAGGTGGGCATTGAAGTGGTGGGTATCAATCTGCAGCAGGGTGGGGTGCGTCCGCCTGAGCAGGTGCAGGCTGCGTTCGATGATGTGCTCAAGGCCGGTCAGGAACGTGAGCGTGCCAAGAACGAAGCCCAGGCTTACGCCAACGACGTGGTGCCGCGTGCCGTGGGCGCGGCTTCTCGCCTGCAGGAAGAGGCCAATGCCTACCGCGAACGCATCGTGGCGCAGGCCGAAGGCGATGCACAGCGCTTCAAGGCCATCCTGCCCGAATACCAGAAGGCGCCGCAGGTCACGCGTGACCGGCTCTATACCGAGACTTTCCAGCAGGTTTACAGCAATGTGACCAAGGTTTTGGTCGACAGCAAGCAAGGCTCCAACCTGCTGTACCTGCCGCTGGAAAAGATCCTGCAACAGGTCAGCAGCGGCCAGAACGGTTCGGCTGTACCTGCTGCATCGGGTGCCGATGCGCCACCGGCGACTGGCAGCGCCCCATTACCGGCCGAAGCCCGTTCGCGCGAGAACCAGCGTTCGCGTGACCGTGAAACACGATAAGGACCGACAACAATGAACCGTTTGGGAATGTGGGTCAGCACGTTGTTGCTGTTGCTGGTGCTGATGAGTTCGACCCTGTTTGTGGTCGACCAGCGCCAGTTTGGCGTGGTCTATGCCCTGGGCCAGATCAAGGAAGTCGTCACCGAGCCGGGTTTGCACTTCAAACTGCCGCCGCCGTTGCAGAACGTCAATTACATCGACAAGCGCCTGCTCACGCTGGACAGCCCGGACACCGAGCCGATGCTCACGGCTGAAAAGCAGCGCGTGGTGATCGACTGGTATGTGCGCTGGCGCATCACCGACCCCCAGGCCTACATCCGCAACGTGGGCCTGGACGAGAAGGCAGGCGCCAACCAGCTCAACCGCGTGGTGCGCAACGCTTTCCAGGAAGAAATCAACAAGCGCACGGTCAAGGAATTGCTCTCGCTCAAGCGCGATGCGCTGATGACCGATGTCAAACGCGAGGTGCTGGAGGTCGTGACTGGCGGTGCCAAGCCCTGGGGTGTGGACATTGTGGACGTTCGCATCACCCGCGCCGACTACGTGGACACGATCACCGAGTCGGTTTACCGCCGCATGGAGGCCGAGCGCAAGCGCGTGGCCAACGAACTGCGCTCGACCGGTGCTGCCGAGGGCGAGAAGATCCGTGCCGATGCCGATCGCCAGCGCGAAGTGGCGGTGGCCAATGCTTACCGCGATGCGCAGAAGATCAAAGGGCAGGGCGATGCCCAGGCCGCCCGCATTTACGGCGAGGCGTTTGGCCGTGATCCGCAGTTTGCACAGTTCTACCGCAGCCTGGAGGCCTACAAGGCGAGTTTTGCGAAGAAGAGCGACATCATGGTGCTCGATCCGGCAAGCTCTGACTTCTTCAAGACCATGCGGGGATCGGGCGCTGCGGCAGCGCCTGCCCGCAAGTAAGCCACTGCGGGTCGGTGCGTGCTGGACTCCTGGTGGCTGGCCCTGGGCCTGGTGATGGTGCTTGAAGGCCTGATGCCTATGGTGGCGCCAGGCCGCTGGCGCCGTCTTTTTGAACAGCTGCTGCAGCTGCAGGATGGCCAGATCCGGTTTTTTGGCCTCTTCATGGTCCTGATCGGCTTGCTGCTTGTCTGGTGGGTGGGTTAAAGCCGGGAATTCGGTCGTAAAAACCGCACAGCGAACCGGTAAAATCCTGTTTTTAACCGTCTACCTACTCCTCCATGTCTGCTTGGGTCCTTCCGGATCACATCGCCGATGTGCTGCCCTCCGAGGCCCGCCACATCGAAGAACTCCGACGCGAACTGCTCGACACCGCACGTGGCTACGGCTACGAGCTGGTGATGCCGCCGCTGCTCGAACACATCGAATCCCTGTTGACCGGCACGGGCGAGGCGCTGGACCTGCAGACCTTCAAGCTGGTGGACCAGCTCTCTGGTCGCACGCTGGGTCTGCGCGCTGACACCACCCCGCAGGTGGCGCGCATTGATGCGCACCTTCTGGGGCGCAGTGGGCTCACGCGCCTGTGCTACTGCGGGCCGGTGCTGCACACCCGTGCGGCACGCCCGCACGCCACGCGTGAACCCCTGCAGTTTGGTGCCGAAATCTACGGTCATGCCGGTCCGGAGGCTGACCTCGAAATCCTGCAACTGGCCATCGACAGCCTGGGCGCCGCCAAGGTCACGGGTTTGCACCTGGACCTGGCCGACGCCCGCATCGTGGCCAGCCTGTTGGCTGGGCTGGACCTGGCCGATGCGCAGCGTCACGAGATCCATGCCGCACTGGCCGTCAAGGACGCCTCCAGTCTGGACCGCCTGACCGCAGGCCTGCCGGCAGATCGGCGCGATGGCCTGCTGGCCCTGGTGACCTTGTATGGCGACGTGTCCGTGCTCGATCAGGCGGCTCAAAAGTTGCCCAAGATGGCCGCCATCGAACAGGCGCTGGCCCAGCTGCGCTGGCTGGCGTCGCAGGCGCAGGGCATTTCCATCAGTTTTGACCTCGGTGATTCGCGCGGCTACGCCTACTACAGCGGCATCCGCTTTGCCATCTACGCCAAGGGCGCGTCTGACGCACTGGTGCGTGGCGGCCGCTACGATGGCGTGGGCGCCGTGTTCGGTCACCGCATCGACCGCGACCGGCCCGCCGTGGGCTTCTCGCTGGACCTCAAGGAACTGGTGGCCGCTGTACCGGCTTTGCCTTTGCGCAGCGCCATCCGCGCCCCCTGGGGCGATGCCCCGGCCTTGCGTGCCGCCATTGCCAGTCTGCGCGCACGCGGCGAAACCGTGGTGTGCGTGCTGCCCGGCCACGAAGACGAAATCGACGAATTCCACTGCGACCGCGAGCTGACCGAAGCCGCTGGCCAGTGGGTGATCCAAGCCATCTGATCCGAGAAACAAGCATGAACACAACTCAAGGCCGCAACGTGGTCGTCGTCGGCACCCAGTGGGGCGACGAAGGCAAAGGCAAACTGGTCGACTGGCTGACCGAATCCGCGCAAGGCGTGGTGCGTTTTCAGGGCGGCCACAACGCCGGCCACACGCTCGTCATCAATGGCGTCAAGACGGCGCTGCACCTGATCCCCAGCGGCATCATGCGCCCGGGCGTCAAGTGCTACATCGGCAACGGTGTGGTGCTGTCGGTGCCCAAGCTGCTCGAAGAAATCGCCGGGCTGGAAAAGGCCGGTGTGGAAGTGCGCTCGCGCCTGCGCGTGTCCGAGGCCTGCCCGCTGATCCTGCCCTACCACGTCGCGCTCGATGTGGCCCGTGAAGCCGCACGTGCCAAGTCCGGCACCGAAAAAATCGGCACCACCGGCCGCGGCATTGGCCCCACTTACGAAGACAAGGTCGCCCGCCGCGCCCTGCGCGTGCAGGACCTCAAATACCCCGAGCGCTTTGCCACCAAGCTGCGCGAAAACCTGGCGCTGCACAACGACGTGCTGGTCAACCACCTGCACGCCGCACCCGTGGACTTTGACACCGTCTACAACGAAGCCATGGCCTACGCCAAGGAGCTCGCTCCGATGGTGGCCGACGTCTCGCGCGAACTCAATGAAGCACACAAGGCCGGTGCCAATCTGCTGTTCGAAGGTGCCCAAGGCACGCTGCTGGACGTGGACCACGGCACCTATCCCTTCGTGACGTCCAGCAACTGTGTGGCGGGCAACGCCGCTGCAGGTTCTGGCGTGGGTCCGGGCATGCTGCACTACGTGCTGGGCATCACCAAGGCCTATTGCACCCGCGTGGGTGGCGGCCCGTTCCCGACCGAACTCGAGTGGGAAAAAGAAGGCACGCCCGGCTGGCACATGGCCACCGTGGGCGCTGAAAAGGGAACCACCACCGGACGCGCCCGCCGCTGCGGCTGGTTTGACGCGGCACTGCTCAAGCGTAGCGCCCAGGTCAATGGCCTCACGGGTCTGTGCATCACCAAGCTGGACGTGCTCGACGGCCTGAGCGAACTCAAGCTGTGCACCGGCTACAAGCTCGACGGCGAAACCATCGACATCCTGCCCATGGGCGCTGATGAGATCGCCCGTTGCGAGCCGATCTATGAAACCATCGAAGGCTGGAGCGATTCGACTGTGGGCGTGACCCAGTTCGACAAGCTGCCCACCAATGCCCGTCTGTACCTGCAGCGCATCGAGCAGGTGACCGGTGTGCCGATCCACATGGTGTCCACCAGCCCGGACCGTGACCACACGATCCTGATGAACCACCCCTTCCTGGCCTGACCCTGGCCTCAATTTCCGAACTGTTTACTGGAGAACTCCCTCATGTTGACCGAAGACGGCAAGCACCTGTATGTGAGCTACGACGAGTACCACAACCTCATCGAAAAGCTCGCGCTCAAGATCCACCAGTCCGGCTGGCAGTTCGACACCATCCTGTGTCTGGCACGCGGCGGCATGCGCCCCGGCGACATCCTCTCGCGCATTTTCGACAAACCGCTGGCCATCATGTCCACCAGCTCCTACCGCGCCGAAGCCGGTACCGTGCAGGGCCATCTGGACATCGCACGCTACATCACCACCCCCAAGGGTGAAATCGCTGGCAAGGTGCTGCTGGTTGACGACCTGGCCGACACGGGCCACACCCTCAAGGCGGTGGTGGACCAGCTGCGCAACAACTACGCCCCGATCACCGAGCTCAAGACGGCCGTGATCTGGACCAAGGGCGTGTCCACTTTCCAGCCCGACTACTCGGTGGATTTCCTGCCGACCAACCCCTGGATTCACCAGCCTTTCGAGCCCTACGACAACATGCGTCCCGAGAAGCTGATGGAGAAGTGGAAGATCTGATTTTTCCGCTGCTTTTCGAAATGGCCCGGCCTTTGTGTCGGGCTTTTCGCTTTTTGGGGGATCGGTCGGGCTGGGCCAGTGCCGCAGCGGCTCGACGTCGCTTTGCGCCTAAAGTCGCCGCCACGGCACTGGCCCAGCCCGACCGCTCTTTTGGCGAAGTGGTTCGCAAGCCAGGTAAAAGCGGACCAGGAACGCTCGCAGCGGGATGAGGGGTGCCGTTATGGCGCGACTTCAGGCGCGAAGCGACGTCGAGCGCCGTCACGGCACCCCTCGTCCCGCGACCCGAAGGCAGCGACTCGAATGCTGAAACTCCAAAGCGCGAGTTCAGCTAGCATGCCAGCCATGCAACATCACCCCGACACCACACATCTGATCCACCACCCCTACACCCCGCCTGAAGGCTTCGACGCCCCTCAGCCGGGTGTGTTCAAGGCATCCACCGTCTACTTCCCGAACGTGGCCGCCATGCGCTCGCGCGAATGGAAGAACAAGAGTGGCTACACCTACGGCCTGCACGGCACCCCAACAACCTACCTGCTCGAAGAGCGCCTGTGTGCGCTGGAAGGTGGGCTGCAATGCGTGCTGGTGCCCAGCGGCCTGGCGGCCATTGCCAACACCGCGCTGGCCCTGCTCAAGAGCGGTGACGAGGTGTTGATCCCCGACAACGCCTACGGTCCCAACAAGGCCCTGGCCGAAGGCGAGTTGCAGCATTGGGGCATCACCCATGCTTATTACGACCCATTGAACCCTGCCGACTTGGCGGCGCGGATCACCGAACGCACCCGTCTGGTCTGGCTGGAAGCCCCGGGCTCTGTGACGATGGAGTTTCCGGACCTCATTGAACTGGTGCGCATTTGCCGTGATCGAGGGGTGACGTGCGCCCTGGACAACACCTGGGGGGCAGGCCTGGCTTTCAGGCCGTTTGACCTGCTCGGGGATGGCGCGCTCGGCGTGGACCTCAGCGTGCAGGCACTCACCAAATACCCTAGCGGCGGCGGCGATGTGCTGATGGGCAGCATCATCACCCGCGACGAAGCCTTGCACCTGAAGGTCAAGCTCTGTCACATGCGGCTGGGCCTGGGGGTGGGCGTCAACGATGTGGAGACCGTGTTGCGATCGCTGCCGAGCATCGGTCTGCGCTATGCTGCGCAGGACCGCACGGCGCGCGCACTGGCCAGCTGGTGGCAACAGCAACCGCAATGCGTGCAGCTGCTGCACCCTGCATTCGAGCAAGCGCCAGGGCATGCGCACTGGCAACGCCTCTGTGCGAGGCAGGGTGGGCAAGGGCTGGCGGCAGGTCTGTTCAGTGTGCTGCTGGACGCCCGATTGAGCCAAGCCCAGGTGGATGCCTTCTGCGACAGCCTCCAGCGCTTTCGCATCGGTTACAGCTGGGGTGGACCGGTGAGTCTGGTCGTGCCCTATGACTTGGCGAGCATGCGCAGCCGTCAGCAGGCGCACCTCAAGGCGGGCCATCTGGTCCGGTTCTCGACAGGGCTGGAGTCGTCCGAGGCGCTGATCGAGGATCTGCAGGCGTCCGTGGGACGGCATTTGCAGCTCTGAGTGGCTTACCCATCTTTGCGATGGGGTTTTCCGCAGTGGGCAAATCCATCACTGAGGTTTAGTCTGCGGAGATTGCAGTACCGGATCTCCCATGTCAGCACCACAGAAATCGCAGGTCCCAGAGCTCCCCGTGATGGACCAGCCTTATGTCCCTCCGCCCGATGAGGGTCCCAAGGCCCGTTTGAAATTGCTGTCCTTGTCGGCACCCTGGCGCTGGCTGCTGCGGGGCTTTGAAGACCTGCGGGCCAGTCCGGGCATTGCGCTGTTTTACGGCATGGCCTTCTGGTTCATGGCCCAGGTGCTGGCCATGGTCTTTCGCCGCAGCCCCGAATACACGCTGTCCATGGTGTCGGGTTGTCTGCTGGTGGGGCCGTTTCTGGCCATGGGCCTGTACGAGGTCAGTCGCCGTCGAGAGCAGGGGCAGCAGCCCCAGCTTGCAGCCTCGTTGACCTGCTGGGACGGCCACATCAAGAGCATGTCCATGCTGGTGCTGGTGCTGATGGTGCTGGAGTTGCTCTGGGGGCGTGCTTCGCTGGTGGTGTTTGCGGTGTTCTTCAACACTGGCATGCCGTCCACCACGGGCGTGATCGAGGCCATTTTCAACTCCGAGAACATCGACTTCGTGGCGGTCTACCTGTTTGTGGGCGGCATATTTGCCACGCTGGTCTACGCCATCTCGGCCGTTTCGATTCCCATGATCCTCGACCGCGACACCGATGCCATCAGTGCGGGCATCACCAGCGTGCGCGTGTTTTTCGGTGAACTGGCGGTCATGCTGCTGTGGGGGCTGGTGCTCAGCGTTCTGGTGGTGCTGTCCTTCATGTCACCCTGGATGCTGGGCCTGGTGGTGGTCGGGCCCTGGCTGGGCCATGCCAGCTGGCATGCGTACCGAGGCACTGTGGACTGGGAAGGCTGAAACCTCCAGCGCGCGAAGTTTCAGAGTGGGAGCTTGAGCACCCCCCAGATCAGCACGACCAGCTGGACCAGGTTGATCAGCAATGCTGCGGCGTGGGTCAAGCGAAAGGCACGAATGGCCTTGGCATCGTCGTCCTGAATGCGGTCGGCGAACCTCTGCATGCCCGGGATGATGGTTTTTTTAAAACCCGTCACGACCAGGGCGATCCCAGCAGTTCCCAGCATGAAGACAAAAAACCCCGAAAACGCATAGCTGATGGAAGCCCCCACAGCAGCCACCAGGGCTGCCGTGCAATACACCTCGAAAAAGCGCCGTACGAAGCGGCCATCAACCGGTGTGGAATGGTCCAGAATCAGCAGGGGCAGACCACCCAGGATGAAGTAGGTGGTGGTCACCAGAAGTGCAACCGTGAAAAAGAGGGCGGCGTAGATGCTCCACATCCCCGCATTCTGACGCACCCGAGAAAACGGATGCGCAGGGGTTAACGCTCAATCTGCTCAGTCGGGCAAAGGTGCGGGCAGGCGTTTGAGGGTTCGGACTTGCGAGGCACTGATGATGAGCGCCTGCAGGCCAAAGCCCAGAACCACGCACCACAGGCTGACCGATACCGGATAGCTTGCGCCGATCAGTCCGCCCAGCGCCGCGCCCAGCGGGCGGGCGCCTGTGCTGACCACGATGTTGATGGACGTGACCCGGCCAATCATGGCCCGGGGTGTGACGGTCTGGCGCAAGGTGGTGGAGGTGATGGTCCAGATGATGGGGCCCGCACCGAACAGGAAGTAAGACAAACCCGCCAGCCAGCCGTGTGGCCAGAACAGTGTCATGGCCATGGTCAGTGCTGCGAGCACCGAGAAATACGGCCCCAGCAAAATGGCTTGCCCAAAAGGCAGCAGCGCCACCACACGTGGCGCGAGCAAGGCGCCGACGATCATGCCGACGCCATAGCCCGCCAGCGTCATGCCGACGCCGCTGGCGTTCAAGCCCAGTTCGCGGATCGCGTAAGGCACGTAGGTGGCCTGCAGCATGAACCACGAGATGTTCCAGGCGATCGACGTGAACATGATGGGACGCAGCAGATCGCTTTTCCAGACCCAGCGTGCGCCGTCCTGCAACTCCAGCAGGGGGTGACGCGCAGGTACGGACGCGCGCGCCGGTTCACGGATGCCGCGCAGGCACAGCACCGCCATGACCGACAACATGCCCGACAGCACGAATGCGGCAGATGCCCCTGTCCAGGCGATCAGGGCGCCCGCCAGCGCAGGCCCGGCGGCGAATGCCGCGCTGCGCGCCAGCTCCAGTCGGCCATTGGCACGGGCCAGACCTTCGGCGGGCACCAGTGCAGGCACCAGCGAGGGGGCGGCGACGCTGAAGGCCACGGTACCGACCGCGGCCAGAAAACCGATCACCGCCAGAGCCATGATGGACGCTTGACCGGTGACGATGAGCGCCAGCAAAAGCAGCAGGGCGACTGCCCGCAAGGTTTCCGCCAGCGCCATGAGCCGTGTGCGCGAGCTGCGGTCAGCCAGCAGCCCCAGCGGCATGGACAGCAGCAGAAAGGGCAGCGACTGGATGGAGGCCAGCAGGCCGATCTCGCCCGGTCCGGCCTGCAGCAGGAGCACCGCCACGATCGGCACGGCCGCCAGACTGAGCTGCTCGGCCGACTGGGCCAGCAGGTTGGACCAGGCCAGGC
>JACCDV010105531.1_pt1 | contig 28540 bp, 28 predicted proteins | sample 7446131 | NCBI WGS metagenome assembly JACCDV01 (sample SAMN15323448, study PRJNA562643) | freshwater metagenome | isolation source: river surface water | place: USA:Blue River Watershed | collected 2017-08-17 | reverse complement strand
CAGACAAATGAGTCAAACCAGTATCCACACCAATCGTCATTTTGGCACCAGCCACTAAACCAAAAGCATCTGCAATTGAGAAGGCATTCGGCACAATCGCTTTTGAGCCCCCCAAAGAATAAGTCCCAGAAATTTTTCTAGCGATTTGAGTGCTCACCTCTTTTTCTTGATCATTGCCCCAAGGCAATATCACTTGGATGCCCTTAGCAACCAATGCTTTACCCACAGTCACCCAGTGATCATCTGACCAGCGCTTTGATTTGCCCGCCGTCGCATGAAAACACATCACATACGGTTTGCTTACATCAAATCCTAGATCAATGCGAGTCGATGCAAAGCCTAAGTTGGCTGCATCCACCAAAGACTGAACATAAGCATCTGGATAAAACTGAGGAGGCATCAATGAACGGTCTGGCACTGGTACATCCATGGCAGAGGCAGCAACCCAACGCGAGCGATCAACGGCATGACAATGAAACGGCACCTGAACACAATCTGTATAGAATTTACGAGCCCATGGCTCGTAACCAGAAAACTCTGTTTGATTAGCCAAACCAAAAACTGAAGCAGTCTTGTTAGGGTTGGCTTTATGGGTCACCCACGCTGACTTCAGTAAACCCTGGGTTTCAATAATCAAGTCATAGTCAGCAAACACCTCTGACTTAAATTGCTCTTTAAAAGCAATGTATTCCTGAATACTGCGGATAAACTCACCGCGTTTTAGAGCTTTTTTCCAACGACGAAACGCCAAAGGAATGATGTTGTTGATGCCGACAACAGAATCAGCAGATAGCAAAGTAATGGTTTTAAGTGGCTCTAAAAGCCCCACATAGCCATCTTCCACCACCCAATCAATCTGAGCTTCTGGATACTTGGCACGCAGATCCCAAACCACGGGTAAATTGTGCAAAACATCACCCAAAGACGACAACTTAACGATCAAAATCTTCATGGGTGTTATTTTCGCCTAAAGTATTCATGAAGGGATATTTTTACTGCATCACAAGTCGAAAAAACTAAAATCTGTACATGACAAATAATACGATTCCAGCATGCCCTGATTACTGCATAAATACTGTTTGTCACGATGGCCGAGTCAAGACAAAAAAGTTACTCAAATGCAGGTAGCATGATGTCGACTTAAAAGTGGATAGTCAGAGCATATTGTTGAAGTCTGCGTTGATAAAAAATCTAATTAAACTTTAGACAATTACTCCAAGATAAACCAGCCGCATCTTTTACATTCAAAATATATTTACAACTAATGTTCGGCCACTCAATATTTAGCTTTGAATCACTCCACAAAATACATTGCTCACTAGCAGCATGCCAGTAATTGGTCGTTTTATACAAAAACTCAGCCTCATTTGACATAGTTAAAAACCCATGTGCAAAACCTGGAGGAACCCACAACTGCTTCTTATTTTCCGCAGTTAACTCAACACCCACCCATTGACCAAATGTTTTAGATGATTGGCGAAGATCCACAACCACATCAAACACAGAACCTCTGATGACACGAACCAACTTACCTTGAGTTTGTTCCAATTGGTAATGCAAACCTCTCAAAACACCTTTAGATGATAAAGAATGGTTATCTTGAACAAACTTAGACTTAAGACCTGTAACCTGAAAAAAATCCTGCTCATTAAATGATTCAAAAAAGTAACCGCGGCTATCAGCAAAAACTTTAGGCTCTATGATTAATACATCTGGAATTTCGGTGGGCGTGACAGTAAATGGCATAAAAGTTTATTATTTTTCCATTAGCATTTTTTCTAAGTATTGGCCATAAGCATTCTTTTTTAGGGGAGCAGCCAAACTTAAAACCTTATCTCCATCAATCCAACCCTGACGATAAGAAATTTCTTCAGGGCATGCCACCATCAATCCTTGACGCTTTTGTAGCGTGGCAATAAATCCTGCAGCATCCAACAATGAATCGTGTGTACCAGTATCCAACCAAGCATAACCGCGGCCCATAATCTCTACCTGCAATTGTCCCAATTCCAAATAGTGGCGATTTAAATCAGTAATTTCCAATTCACCGCGAGCACTGGGTTTAATTTGCGCTGCAATATCACAAGCCTGACGATCATAAAAATAAAGGCCAGTCACTGCATAGTTACTTTTGGGTTTCACTGGTTTCTCTTCAATTGATAACGCTTTGAGTGCCTTATCAAATTCAACGACACCATAACGCTCCGGATCAGTCACATGATAAGCAAAAACAGTTGCCCCAGACTCAGAATCATTAGCAGAATTGAGTTGATTGACCAACTCATGTCCGTAAAAAATGTTGTCACCCAAAATCAGTGTAGATGGTTTACTGTCTATGAAGTTCTTACCGATAATGAATGCTTGAGCCAAACCATCAGGCGATGGTTGCACTGCATACTGCAGATTTAGACCCCACTGAGCCCCATCCCCAAGTAATTCAATAAATCTAGGCGTGTCTTCAGGGGTTGAAATAACCAGGACATCCCTAATTCCAGATAACATCAACGTACTCAATGGGTAATAAATCATGGGTTTATCATAAACCGGCATGAGCTGTTTAGATACTGCTTGCGTAACAGGGTATAAACGGGTCCCTGAGCCACCAGCCAAAATAATTCCCTTACGCTGAGTACCTTTAGTTTTCTTATTCATACAAGCATTATCCCAAAATAAACTGATCTTTAACTATTTAAAGAATCTCGAACAAAATCTTGTACATATCTGGTTACTTGATCTTGCCACGATGGAAATTGATCTGTAAAGGTCATTTGAGATAAAACTTGTTTTAGTCGAGCGTTATCCATAAGTGAATTTTTAGGTCTAGGCGCAATTGAAGGATACTCAGAAGAATTAATCGGCAGAATATTTTCTGACCTAACCTCAACTCTTTCACCAAATTGTCTGCCAAGCTCAATTACAAACATTGCTAAACCATGCCACGAAGTCTGCCCATCTGGCACTGCATGATAAATCCCAGAATTAACCCTGGACCCGACCATCTGAATGGCCAATAATGCCAACCAGTCAGCGCTGGATGGGGCACCACATTGATCAGATACCACTTTTAGAACGTCTCTTTCTGCAGCCAACCTTAACATGGTTCTAATAAAATTATCGCCATCACCATACACCCAACTTGTACGAAGAATGTAATATCTCGATAAAGAGTCTTTAGCGTGGCTGGCCTTATCAAATGCACCCTTAATCTCAATCTCACCCGCCAGCTTACTTTGACCATAAACACTGGCTGGATCTGGAATATCAGACTCAAGATACCTGTCTTGCTTCAATCCTGAAAAAACATAATCCGTGGAGAAATGTAACAAGACGCCATTCGAAATATTAGCCACATACTCAGCCATCAAACGAACTGCATCACAATTAATAGCAAATGCTAAATCACACTCACTTTCAGCGCGATCAACAGCTGTATAGGCGGATGCGTTAATGATGATTTGGGGTTGATAGCGATTAAGTGCATCAATCAGGGCGCTTTGATTGCTTAATTCACAATCTTCGCGACCCAAAAAAATAACTGATGCATGAAAGTTCTTAAAAGTATTTTGCAAAGATCGACCAACCTGGCCATCTTTACCAAAAACAACGATACGGGTTGCTTGATCAAATAAATCAAAAGATGAATAAGACGACATAGTTAGTATTGCTTAATTAACCAGTCGCGATAGGATCCGCTGACTACACCATCTACCCACTCTGAATGATTAAGATACCAATCAATAGTTTTTCGAATGCCGGTTTCAAAAGTTTCCACTGGCCGCCAAGCTAATTCCGATTCTAATTTTGAGGCATTAATGGCATAGCGACGATCATGACCCGGACGATCTTTAACAAAAGTTATTTGATCAGTATAAGAACCATTTGTCTTAGGCCGCAATTGATCTAAGACAGCGCAAATAGTTTGAACGACCTCTAAATTTGGTTTTTCATTCCAGCCGCCGACGTTATAAGTTTGACCCAAGCGCCCAACCTCCAAAACTCTTCTAATCGCAGAACAGTGGTCTTTAACGAATAACCAGTCTCTGATTTGCTGACCATCTCCATAGATTGGCAAGGGCTTACCCGCCAAAGCATTCAAAATACATAGTGGAATGAGCTTTTCTGGGAAATGGTAGGGTCCGTAATTATTAGAGCAATTGGTTGTGAGAACGGGTAACCCATACGTGTGATGCCAAGCCCTCACCAAATGATCTGAGGCTGCCTTAGAAGCAGAATAAGGGCTGTTAGGCTCGTAAGCATTGAATTCTGAAAAAGCAGGTTCTGAAGGCTCTAAAGAGCCGTATACCTCATCCGTGGAAATATGCAAGAACCTAAAAGTTTCTTTTTCGGTCAAGTTGAGCTCTGACCAGTAGGCTCGAACAGCTTCAAGTAGCTGAAAGGTCCCCAATACATTGGTCTGAATAAAATCACTAGGCCCATGAATTGAACGGTCCACATGAGACTCAGCAGCAAAATTAATGACCGCTCTAATCCTGTGTTTTTTCAGCAAATCAAGGACCAATTGAAAGTCAGCAATATCTCCCTGGACAAATACATGTCTAGAATCATTATCTAGACTTTTCAGAGTAGCCAGGTTACCAGCGTAGGTTAACTTATCTAGATTAACAATACCCTCATTTTTGGAATCGGATAACCAATCCAAAACAAAGTTGCCCCCAATAAATCCCGCACCGCCTGTCACTAGAATCATAAAAATTACTTCAATTTAGGTACATCAAGTCATATATCCATCTGGATTTCTCTTTTGCCAATTCCAACTATCCTTACACATTTCAAATAAATTACGCTTTGCTTGCCATCCAAGTAAATCTTTAGCTTTTGTTGAGTCAGCAAAAAATTCTGCAATATCTCCAGGTCTTCTACCTATAATTTCATAAGGAACTTTTTGAGATGATGCCTGCTCATATGCTTTGATTAAATCAAGAACAGAATAACCAATACCAGTACCTAAATTAACGGTTATTGATTCTTTTTTTTCTTTCAAAAAGTTTAATGCTAAAAGATGTCCTTGAGCCAAATCTACTACATGAATATAGTCTCGAACCGCTGTACCATCTCTAGTAGGCCAGTTGTCTCCATAAACTGATAAGATTTTTCTTTTTCCAATAACAACTTGATTAATAAATGGCATTAAATTATTCGGAATTCCTTTGGGATCCTCGCCAATTTCACCGCTAGGATGAGCGCCAACAGGATTAAAGTATCTTAGGTAAGCAACTTTTAAATTCTCATTTGCCACTTGAATATCTCTTAGTATTTGCTCAGACATAACCTTTGACCACCCATAGGGACTTGATGAGCCAAGTGGCATATCTTCAACATAAGGTATCGAATTATCCGGGTGATAAACAGTTGCAGATGAACTAAAAACAAAATTATAGATTTTAAATTTAAGGCACAAATTAACCAGATTAAGCAATCCCACCAAATTATTACTGTAATATTTGATAGGGTCTTTTACTGAATCTCCAACAGCTTTCATGGCAGCAAAATGTACCACCCCTGAAATTTCATTTTTAAGAAAAACTTTCTCTAGCTTTTCACTATCAAGCAAATCTAAATTAATAAATTTTGGCTCTTTATTTGTAATCTTTCTGATTCTAGGTAACACTAAATCAGTTGAATTAGCCAAATTATCCAATCCAATTACATCAAACCCTGCTTCAAGTAACTCAACCCAAGTATGGGATCCTATGTATCCAGTTGCGCCAGTTATTAAGATCATTTGATGAAAATTTCTTTAATACATTTTTTGAAAATTTCAGGCTCGCTCATCAAATAATTTCTATATGAGTCAAGATCTGAACTAGTTTTTTTATAATCTTTTGTTGCTTGACTTAGCAGAGCCCTAAACCTCACGATAAAATCTTTAGAATCTACATCTAATTTATAGCTCTCAGGCAGTGGCACATCCTCAAAAATACCAGCTGAGCCTTTGTTACTAGTAATAACAATCATGCCTAACATTGCGGCTTCTCTTGGCATTCTATCTCGGCCTGGGTGATGGCCAAAGTCAATATAGAATCTAGACTCAAGCATTTTGTTTCGCAATTCCTCTCGGGTAAATCCTTTGAGTGGAATAAATTTATATTCTGGGCATGCCTCCATAAGCAATTTTGTATACCTTAAACCCTTAGCCGGGTTATATAAAATACAGGTATCTCGTTCACTCAACTTTAATGGAGGTGAATTGTTACCCAAGAAATCTTGATTTATAGGCTCAAGTAATAACTGTGAATGAATACCATTTGCTGTCAAATATTTTTCAACATATCTGCTCTGAGCATAATGAAAAGACTTTTTTAATGAGGAAACACCCCTAAAAGGGCGAACCCCCTTTAAAGCAAGCCGCAAATATCTAAAGTAAGATCTTATCTTAGTATCATTTTGTCTTTGATTTCTCACCAAGAAATTATCCAATGACAACCACCATATCGCTGTAGTAGCGTGCTTAACCTTAGAAAGCTGTTGCGTAAAAGTCTCTGGAAAAATAATAAGATGGTCCCGAGTATCCTCATACGAAACAGGAGAAACATCAAATTTCAGATACTCAACTGGAGTGCAGTGATTGTCTTCATATGGGTAATAGCAAATATGCGCTGGCAAATTAAGCATGCGCATTTCATGAACTAAGTTATGGAGAGCTTCTGGACCACCAGTAATCAAGTTTGATGGAGATATGACTAATATTTTTTTAAAATTCATTTAATTTTTCACATAAATGGATTGCAGCAGCAACTACCTGATCCATATTGTAGTAACGATATTGCGCCAATCTACCAACAAAATAGATATCTTTCTCCACTTCAGTTAAAGATTGATATTTTTTGAAAAGAATTTCATTTTCCGGGTTTGGAATTGGGTAATAAGGATCCCCCTCAGCTGTTGGATATTCACGAACAATTGATGTTCCAGTTACTATCTGTCCAGTCAGATGCTTAAACTCAGTAATCCGAGTAAATTCATGCTCATTTGGGTAATTGATAGTGCCAACCGCTTGGAACTGGTCCAGAGGCAAGTGCTCATGTTCAAATCTTAGACTTCTATACGGCAACCTTCCAAACTTATATTGATAAAACCCATCTAGGGGCCCAGTATAGATAAGACGATGAAATTTAAATTTTTCTCGATTTGATAAAAAATCAAAATCTAATTGAATTTTGATATTTTTAGAATCCAAAATGCTTCTGAACATTTCACCGTAACCGTTAGCAGGCATAAATTGATAGGTATCGGAAAAATATCTATCATCGTCATTTTTTCTAGTTGGTATTCTCGCAGCCACCCCTGCTGAAAGCTGGCTTAAATCCAATGCCCATTGTTTTCTTGTATACCCCCTAAAAAACATTTCGCAAAGCTCATTCCCAACACTTGATAACACAACATCTTCGCTATTTTTAATATTTTTTTTATGCACTCTTTTAGAATCTAAAAAATTTTCAACATCTTCCTCTGCCAAATTAATATTAAAAACTTTGTTAATGGTTGTTCGATTGATTGGTATTGGATATAAATTACCTTTCACAGATGCCAAGACGCGATGCTCGTAAAATCTCCAATCGGTAAACTTTGATAAAAATTCGAATACTTTTTTGCTGTTAGTGTGAAAAATATGTGGTCCATATGGATGAACTAGCACTCCGTGATCATCATAATAATCATATGCATTACCACCAATATGTGATCTTTTATCAACCACTAAAACTTTTTTGCCGGAGTCCGCCAGAATTCTTGCGCAAACTGCACCAGCAAAACCTGCACCAACTATCAAATAGTCATATTTCATATAATTACTTAATTTAGAATATAAGCATGAATTTTCTCACAAGGCCCTCTAATGCAAAATTTAACAATTGAAACAAAAATTTGGGAGGGGGATTGGGAGTTAATTTTAAAGACAAATCGATTAGAAAAGTTATTTGAGCGCTGCTCGCATAGTTCAGCTAAAAAAATTTTGTACGTCAACAATGTTAACTCAATACCTCGTGTGACTGAATACATTAAACCCTTGATCAATCGAAAAATTATCGATCAGTATGTAGTAGTTGAAGAGCACGCAAATAAAGCACTCGAGCACTTTGGATTAAAAGCCGAGGATCTTGGCATAGGATACTATTACTCTATAGCTGAATTGGTTTCAATCTACTTATGTGATACAAAATACCTACTCCACTTCTCCAGCGATACCCTCCCACAATCGAATCATGGCAAAGAGTGGATTGATGATTGTCTAAAAGTCTTAGAACATAACAGTAAAGTAATGGTTTGCAATTTAACCTGGGACAAGAGATTTAAAGAAGCCAAAAAAGAATCACTATTTGAGGATGATAGTTTCTACTATGGACCTGGGTTTTCTGATCAAATGTATATGATAAGAAGTAATGATTTCAAACAAAAGATTTACTTTGATAAAAATACAGCCTCAGAAAGATACCCTAAATACGGTGGCGACCTCTTTGAAAAGCGCGTGGATAGTTGGATGCAAAATAATGATTTTTTGAGAGCAACCCATAAAAAAACCTTCTATCTTCATCAAAACTTTACCAAAAATAAATGGTTAAAAAAAATAGCAGTTTGTATGAATCAACCGACTTTGTTTAGCAAATAATTTTTATAATCCGTACTTTTAGTAATAAGAGAGTCTGGAAACTGAGCATCTAGATCCTGAATAACGTAAGTTCGACTTGGAAAAAGAACATCTTTTCCAGAAATTATCAATGATCGAATTGTTTCAGGATTTTTATACTCGGGCTTATTAAATTCCTGATGAGCAAAACTTTCTAATTTTTTAATAATCTGATCAACGCCAGACATCCATGTAAAGTGCCAGCCCGCGTTAGATATTTTCTGTACTTTAAATTTTTTGAACCAGGCCCTTTTTAATCCCCTTAAAAAACCAGTAGCCTTATAGTTTCTTAATAGCTCCATACTCTGACAAAAATATTTTTGGAAATTTTTGAAAGTTGTTATCTTTGTTCCAAACCAAGTAACCGGCTTCCCATCATCTTCCCAGCGATTGTTCAAGTAGTAGGCATACATCATTTGTTGGCAATCAGCTCTAAGAAATTTAGCATTATCATAGCTATCCCACACACCAGGCCTAGGGATTTCATCAACATCAGAGACCATGATCAAATCACTAGGCTTGGCGTCATACAATCCTTTGCTCAAGTAATCTCTTTGATATCTTTCATTTTTCCATGGATCAGTTGTCTCAAATGGGTAGCTATCGATGACCAAGTAACGTATCTTTGATGAAAATTTTTCAAATTTTTTAATATCGAAATTTAAAGCCTTGTCTAAACCTGAAATTGTTTTTCTGGACTCGCAAATAATAAAAAAATCAACGCACTCCCATAGCGTCTCAAGCCGTAAACGCAACAACATATCTTCATTAAAATAACAAAAACAGTCATAAACGTGATAACGTCTTAGGTCATTGTTCACTATAGCTCCCTACTCATTTAAATTATTTATGAATAAAACAAAATATTCGATAACATTCGCATGTTACAACGCTGTTAGTTATACGCGCAAATGCATTGAAAGTATGATCAAAACAAATACGCCTTTAGATAGATTAGTTGTGATTGATAACTGCAGCAATGATTCAACAAGAAGCTATTTAGAAACCTTGCAACTTGGAGGACGAATTTATAACAGTAAGAATTTAGGCTGCGGCGTTGCATGGAATCAAGGCGCCTTATTCATGCAGTCCGAATGGACAATAATAATGAATAATGATGTGGTAGTTTCACCAAACTGGATAGAGTCATTAATTACTAAAGCTGAAAATATTGGCGCAAAGATTATTTCACCTGCAATCATTGAGGGTGAATTAGACTATGATTTTGAAGAATTTTTAATTGCAAGTAAAAAAGTTTCCAATGTTTATCGTTTAGGAGATAAACATGCGGTATGCCTTGCTGTTCATGAGAGTGTATGGGATGAAATTGGTTACTTTAGCCCTGTACCGAAATTACTAGGTTACGAAGATACAATCTTCTTTAATAACGCTGAAAAATCAAAAATTTGCATGGCAATGAGCGGATCATCCTGGATACATCATTACGGCTCAATCACACAAACTTTAATGAAACAAGAACGCGGATTAATTAATAATAAAAATTTAGGTTACAGGTATAACTACAAACTTCTAAATCAAAGTTGGATTAAAAGAAAGTTAGCAAAAATACAACGTGAATCCAATAAAAAGATATGGAGAGATAACGAAGTTGAAAAATTTGGAATGAGTCTTCATGGTTTACGTAAAAATGATGGGTTTACATGGATCTAATGTCAATTTTTTAAATAAAGCAAGAAAGTACTTAATTATCTGATTTAAGTATTAATTTTTCTTTAATCAGATGTGCAATTAAAAAGCAATGCCACATCAAAAAAAATGCTTGAAGATATTTTAAATTAGTAAACTCGGTACCAAAACTTAAAAAGAGTAACGCTAAGTTATAAATAATAACAAAACTTCTATATTTACCTAAAGTAAATTTTAAGGTATAAAATAAAACAAGTAAATGAAATATGAATGAAATAAATCCTTTATAAAATAAGGATGAAAATATTTCATTGTGCGGGCCACAACAAACTAGTATGTCGTATATTTTATTATTGATATCTGGAAAATTTAAACTAAGCCTATACCCTAAATTCTCAAATCCTATACCCGTAAATGGGTATATTAATCCAACTTTCCATGAATAAAATATCATTATAAATCTGTCAAAAACTGAAGAGTTCGATCGATTTACAGCAGCATCAGATGAAATACCTTCAACAAGATTAATGCTGTTAAATATATTTATGGCATCTTCATGCAAAGTCCCAATCCTACTAAAAAATAGCGCAACCAATAAATAAAATGTATAAAGAAGTATTTTGTTTTTAAATGGTATTAGTAACAAAATGAAAGAGTATGCAATGATTGCAGCCCTTGACTCTGTCTTTAAGGTAATAAATCCGCATAATATTATATTAAAAATTAATATGTATTTATTTTCATAGAATTTATTTAGAAAGAAAATTAAGAATAATGATATTACTGCAACAACCCCTAAGGAATTTGGATCTATCATGAATGTATGCCATCTTGGTCCGAAATTTAAATTATAGGGCCCCATCAAGCACTGAATTAAAAGAATGGTATTGCAAATAGTGAGCAACAACACAATTATTTTATAATTATGTTTTTCATTTAAAAAATTGATGATAATAAAAGGAATTAAAAGATATCTAGCATCACCATCTAGTATTTTAATTCCATAGATATTTGTGAGCATTAAAGAGTTTAGAAAAAATCCAACTACTATAAAAAATAGTATCTTTAAATTTACATTATTTATATTTCCTTCTTTTCTAAAATAGAAGTATATTGATAGAGCACCATAAAATAAAAAAAGGGCACTAGAAAAACTTTTAAATATGATTGAAGTTAAAATGAATAAGTAGAATGTAAATTGATGAATAATAATAATAATATTTTTTGCTATATTTATATTCATAATTCATTTATTTATATTATTTATTGTATTAAAAAAATAAATCTTTAATTTGAAGAAAATATCATCCAAAAATTTTAATGAGCTTGTTAATTTACTTCGAACCTATCTTACTCTTTGAACAGCATACATTGCACCGCCGCCACCCTGTTCAAAAAGGTGACCTTTAAAGTTTTTTGGTACTAGACGATTAACAATTGGCCATAAATCTATTGCATTAAGGCTGATGTCTTCTATAACAACCCAGCCACCTACCCTAATTTTATAAAGTCCATAAAGCAAACTTAGTATATTTGTATTTGGTGCATGCAGGCCATCATCTATTAAAAGATCAATTTCTTTTGGCATTTTAGAGTCCATATCCATAAAGGTATCGTAGCAAGTTTGGTCTACATAAAAAGTAGTGATCCTTTCTTCGCTAAACAAAACTCTGGTATCGATATCACAACCAAAAATTTGGGCATTTGGTAAAAAATCTCTAAAGCCACGCTGAGAGCTTCCCGGCATATTATTTTTTGGCATATGTGAAGCGGTGTCAGAAAAATTAGTTCCGAGTCCAATCTCAATAATGGACTCAACTGAATACCTATCTTTCATAATGTGCGCATACAAGTGCAAATGATGAATATTCTCCCCTTTAAGGCATTTATATTTAGAAAAACACTTCTGAAGTAATTGAATGTTTTCATCTAAACCACTTAAATCAAAAACATCCTTGACATTTTGTAAAGGAAGTTCAGCAGCCCCGTTAATCGCAGCTAACTTTGCTAGCGCTGGAATAGTCTCATTGATGCCTCTAACAGTGAGCTCAGAGACCACTTTATACGACCCCGCTGATGCGGGTGCGTATAAAGGGAAAGTTTTTGTTATGTTAATTAGACTTAAAAAAAATTGCGGGGTCTTTATAAATTTTAAAATCTTATAAATAAAAGGGTATTTTTTGATTAAACTTTTCATTTTTTAATACTTTAATTATTTGGTTCTAAAGGTATACAGCATTTTTTTATCATAAGCTTTCGGAGTCTAAATAACCTTGGTTTATGTTGTAGAAATTTCCTGTGATTTATGCTGCATTTCAATCCATGGGTAGGTTTTTGAAAGGCCCACTTGCAATGGCTGGGAGACAGTCCATCCAATTTGCTTTTTGTACAGGGAATTATCTGAGTTTCTACCCTTAACCCCCAATGGACATTGGTGACCATATTTTTTAAGGAACTCGTCTCCATAAATATTTCTAATAGTAATATTTTTGCCAGATATTTTGATTGCCATTTCGGCTAACTGATTAATCGATATCATTTCCTCAGATCCGATATTTACTGGTTCTGAAAAATTAGATTCCATTAGTCTTAATACCGCCTCAACGCACTCATCAACATACAAAAAACTTCTTGTTTGTGAGCCATCACCCCAAACCTCGATAGATCCACCATCAGGAGTTTCGATTGCCTTCCTCAACATTGCAGCGGGAGCCTTTTCCTTTCCACCAGTCCAAGTACCCTGAGGACCAAAAATATTATGGAAACGCGCTATCCTGATAGCTATCCCATAATTTCTAGCAAAGGCTAGATATAGTCGCTCGCTAAATAATTTTTCCCAGCCGTATTCTGAATCAGGGTTTGCAGGATACGCGGATGATTCTTCACAATTTGGATTATTTGGATCCATCTGATTATGCTCTGGATACATGCAAGCAGAAGATGAGTAGAAAATTTTCTTAACGCCCTTCTTCGCCGCTATAGATGCCACGTTTAAATTAATTGTGGCCGAATTGTGCATCACATTAGCATCATTTAGGCCGGTAAAAATATAACCTGCGCCACCCATATCAGCAGCCAACTGGTAAATTTCCTCAACATCAGAATCGATCACTATCTCGACAGCTGCGGGATCCCTAAGATCACATTGAATGAATTCATGGCATATGTCTTGATGAGGAAAGTACTCATGCTTTTTGATATCAGCAATACGAACATAATTTCCACGTTTCTTTAACTCTCTCGCAAGATGTCCACCAATAAAACCGCCACCGCCTAGAACTAAAACTTTTTTCATATATAAATCACTTTAGATTACGAATCTCTGGTTTGATTGGCTTCTGATTCAAAATATCAATAGCCCTGTATAAGCTTGAATTTTGCCATTCCTTGCGAATACGCAGCAAATTTTTGAAAATATCTACCTCTTGCCACAAAGTTCTACCCTTCCTTGTTGTACCTTCGCCCAAAGGGTTATCAAAACCAATTGGCATGTAAGCACACCTGTAACTCTTTAAATCCCAGGCTCTAATTGCTAGATCATGATCATCATATCCCTGAAAAAAACGATTGACATCAAGTCCACCAACTTCAAAATATTTTCTCCTGTCAATTAGGAGTGGCCCCCTCATGACTGACTCGCTTAACCAAAGATATTCTTTTTTTACTTTAACATCTTCTTCAATTAATTCACCTAACCGTCCTGCAGCTCCCGTTCTCTCAAAAGATGCTAAATCAGGAAAAATTAAGTTTTCGATGCTATCAATGCGGGAGCATATCTCCTGGCTCTTAAGGTTGCATAAATTCAACATTAGGCCATTGAGCAAACGAGATCGCTTTACAACTCTAGCTAAAATGTGTATGAATAATGAGCTTCCTGTGCTCCTATCAGACCCCAAGCTTTTGGTATATAGCTGATGAACGGGCTTTATTTTCTCGGTGCCACGCCCAGACAACATCAAAATATCCGGATATTTTTGAATGGCATCAATCATTTTTCGATCAAAGCCAGGTTCGTTTATGTACATATCGGCCTGCAGCTCTAATACGTAATCCGCTGTTGCACTTTCAATTCCAAAGCAGTCGCATTGGGTCTCGAACGCAGCAGTCTGAAAGCTAAATAAACGTGCCTGGGTTAGATGCTTTGATAGTGGAACAAGCCTTGCCAATACCTCACGAAGTACAGCCAGAGACTGATCAGCACTGGCATCATCAATGACAATCAATTCCGTAGGGACAGAAAGATTCACAAGCAAGGATTGAATAACCGATTCAATCTTCAGCTCTTGATTAAACACTGGAATCACAGCCGAGAGTATTGGAGCGTAATTGCAGGCCCCTTTATTTGTTTGGATTAACATTAGATATTTAGACTTTTATCAAATATGGAGTTGTAATTCATAAAATTTAAGGAAATAATTGATTAATTATAATTTAATCTAGTTTCTGATTAATGTGATTATGATATTTAAATGACTATCAGAACGAACTTACAGCCCCAAAATATTTATTTAATCGCTTAGCACCTATAATGATTACATGATTGGTTTATTGCTTGCTTTTTTTTCTTCCTTTTTAGTGACCATGCTCATTATTAGATATGAGCATCTTCACTCTCATATCAGCCTAGATTCCAACACTAGTGGACCACAAAAGTTTCACCAAAAGATAGTTCCTCGCATTGGTGGAATTAGTATTTTAATTGGCATTTTTTTGGCAGTACTATTTCAAATTAGGTTTAATATTTCCCATCTAGGAATCGAAACAATACTTCTTATTTGTACAATTCCTACCTTCGCAGTTGGCCTTGCTGAGGATCTAACAAAGAAGATTTCTGTAAAAGTTAGACTTTTCGTTACGGCGATTTCTGCTATTACAGCAATCCATTTTCTAAATGGATACATTACCAAAGTTGACATCTCATTTCTTGATGACTACCTCTTTAGCTTTACACCTTTTTCTTTAGCCTTTTCAGTTTTTGCAATAGCAGGCTTAGCAAATGCCTACAATATTATTGATGGTTTCAATGGCCTATCAAGTATGGTTAGCATTATTACTTTATTGGCGCTTGGGTACATAAGTTTTATCGTTGGAGATATAACCCTTGTACGATTAAGTCTTGTAATGGCCTCAGCAATATTTGGTTTTTTAATTTGGAATTATCCCCGCGGGCTAATTTTTCTGGGTGACGGGGGCGCTTACTTGATTGGCTTTTGGGTTGCTATTATAAGCGTATTACTTATTGCAAGAAATTCTTTGGTATCTCCATGGTTTGCTTTGATGGTTAATGCATACCCGATTTTAGAAACCCTTTTTACGATTTATCGCAGGACGATTCATCAAGGGAAAAATCCAGGATTACCTGATGGTATTCACTTGCACTCTTTAATTTATCGAAGAATTTTGAGTGCAGGAAACTCAAAGCAAAATTCAGACAATCAGTGTCAATGGGCTAACGCAAAAACGGCACCCTATCTTTGGCTTTTAACAATTATCTCTATTGTTCCAGCTATTATTTGGTGGAATTCAACTCTAATGCTTATAAGCTCAGCAATTATTTATGGCATGGGATATGTATGGCTCTATAAAAAAATTGTTCACTTTCAGACTCCAAAATGGATGCAAATCTATTAATTATTGGTGATTTTTAATAAATGATTTAAAAACTATCTTTAAATAGATTAAAGTCGAAACAAATACTCTTGGCCCTATTTTTTTAGGCTGTTTATATAGTCTGTAAAGCCATTCCATACCCGTACGTATCATAAATCTTGGAGGCGAAGAAATATTTCCTGAATAATAGTCAAAAACAGCCCCAATATTCACAATTATTCTAGACTGAATACGATCAAGGTTACTGTAGGAAAGTATTTCTTGTTTAGGGGCAGATAATCCGAAAAAAACTATATCTGGAGAGAAATCATCAATAGTCTCAAAGATTCCATCATCCACCACAAAATAAGAAGAGCTAAAAACTGGAGAATAAATTCTAACTTCTAAGTTTGGATAATCAATATAAATTCGTTTTTGGATTTTTTCCAAAGTTTTAATGGTACTTCCGACAAACATAACTTTTTTTAAATTTATTAATGAAGAATTTTGCAGTAGAAAGAGGAAGATATCATGACCTCTCACTCTTGAAACACCTGAAAAAAAACTAATGCCTACACCATCGCACAAAAGTATAGTGGAATTTTTAAGAGCAACATTAAATTCTGGTAACTTATCCGCAATAACCATAGAGTGTGGATTAAGACAAGAAATAAGTGTTTTTGGATTTTGATTAAGAAAAGAAATTAAATTGATTAATTCATCATTAAATATTTCATAACCTATAAATTTATATTTTTTTAGCTTCATACTTAAATAAATAAATGATAATAAAGTAAATTTCTTTCTTTAATGTGATGTTAAATAATAGGAATTTAATAAACTCCTTAAGTCCTTCTTTAGCTTTGTAATGAAACTTGGAAACTACAGAGTACCAAGTTGGAATTGAAGAAACTCCATCTAAATTAAATATAGTCAACTCAATATTATGCCTAGAGTAGGAAAATCGTCTTAAATTCTCATTCATCCAAGCACCATCAGCAACTATAGCATTAGATTCATTAAAGAAAATAGGGGTTGAATCTGGCGGCCTAACAAATGCTGAGTGGGAAATAAAATTTTTCTTTGGAAAAAAATAATAACTTTTAGACTTAAGTATCGTTCTAAAAATATTATTACTATGTTTACTTGAAAATTTTCTTATATTCTCAATAGCATCAGAGGAAAAAAAAGAATCACCTGAATTTAGAAAAAGTGTATAAAAATTATGGGAGTAATTTAGGCCAATATTCATAGCGTTATACAAAGACTTATCCTTTCCAATTACAAACTTACGATTACTTCTTGTGTATAAGGATTGAATTTCATCGCTTATGAAAGGGGATACAACAACGTTTAAATCAGGAGCAAAACTTTGTTGATCAATTGAATTCAATGTATTAATTAAATTATGAATTGGACCCTTGTGAATAGTAATAATTAACAATTCCATTTTACTTAATTAAAATCTTATAAATGTTTGGTGAAATTAAAAAAAATGATGTTAAAACTTTGCAAAATAGTAAATTTTTTCTAGCCACTATAAAATAAAGAAGGATGAAAGCATCAAAAGCATAAAGAAAAAATATAATTCTATTAATAATTTCATAGTTTAATGAAAATAATAGCAAGCAAGTAATGAAAAATATAAATAAAAATCGACTATTACAAATATTTAAATCATCGATCTTTATAAAATAATTTGTAATTAGGACATAAATAATTAACAATATAACCTTTACTCTTGTATCAAATCTTGAAGTTTCAGCCCATGAATTTGAAATTGTCCAACTTTGCAAACCAAAATAATGAATTAGCTCGTTAAATATACTTGCCAATACAATGATGCTTAATATACTTAGAAAAATAAAAATATTTCTATTTATTTTTTTTGAATTAAGAACTATAAAAAAAATAGAAAATCCTAATAAAAAAGGTACTGAAAAATAGTGGAATGTGCAGGCAAATATGATTAAAGCTATTGAAATAAATTTATTTTTGTTAAAACATAAAATGCCAATTGAGAAAAATATTATGCAAAGTCCTTGTCGTAAATTATTTGTAACTGATAAAAAAAGAAAAACTGTCAAAATAAATAAATTAGAAGAGTGAAAAAAATTTTCTATATTATATTTGTATATATATAATAAAGGAACTGACAATATTATTATTTTAATAACTAAAATAGTTTCCTCAGGGGAGAGGATTGATATTAGAATTTTTTGTAATAATATATATCCAATCTCTTTTCCATATAAATCCCCATCAGTAAGAGTCTGAAGATAGTAAACTGTATCTGTAACATTTGGAACTGAGAATAATATTGCTAATAAACAAAAAAATATAAATATCTGGATTTTTTTGGATTTATCATAAATTAAGGCACCGAATCCACAGATAAACCATAATAATGATTTTATGCTAATTAAATTTAATAAACTCATCATATAAAATATATCTATTTTTTAATTGAAACTGCTTGCTATTAAATCTTTGAAACTCTAATTCTGATGCAATTACTTTTTTATTGTTCAATAAAAACTGAATTTTTTCAGAAATAATGTTTATTGTTTCGTGTGTTGTTAATTTATGATTAAGTTTAATTTTAAAGTTATTACTTGGTGAACATAAATAATCTCCACCAAAACCATCTAAAACAAAATTTGTAGCGCCATTTTGTAAGGCCTCAAAAACTACGTACCCTGCTAATTCAAATGAAAGAAAAACATTTAATAATGATGACTGATATATCTCTGCTAATTGTTTTTTAGGTATTTTTGATTTTACATAAAAATTTTTTGATACCTCCTGATCCTTCCAACCTTCACCAACTATAATAAATATTAGCTTTGGGTTTCTTCGAGAGAGATTATTAAAAACTTCAAATGTAATTTCTGGGAGTTTAATTTCAATTTTTCTTCCCGCAAAGATTATTATTTTTCTAGAGTCTGCATCAGCATCACTCTTAATCCATAAATGATCATCAACCTGAGTAATTGCTGGAAAAATTAAACACTGTTCACCAGGTAAGAGTGCACTGAGCTTAGGGTGACATAGGATTATTTTTTTTGGATCTCTAAAGAAAATTATTTTATATAAAATTTTTGTTGTGATGAAATTTTTAAATCTAAATATATTTGAAAAAAGGGATTTAAATTGGTGCAAACTTGCTTGTCCACCTAACGGACCAAAATAACAATTTTGTTTACGAAATAATGCAAAAAAATTAGGTGAAAGTATTTGCACCATCGTTACAAAAAATTTTTTTCTATCTTTTAAATTGAAGTGCAATAAAAAGGCTTTAATTAAAAAAAATGTGTAATAAAATCGATAAAAATTTTTAACATCCTTACAAATACCAAAATTAATAATAATATTACTTGAAAATCTTATAAATTCAATTCCATGAATCTTTCTCTTTTTGCCATTAAATAATTTAAATTCAAAATTCGGCGTAAAAATAATCGAATTCTCAGCCATCATTAGATGGCTCCACCCAACCTCAAACTCACTACCTCGATCACTTTCGACCAGAAATAAATATAAGATTATTTTCTGCATGCTATCAATATATGGTCATCTAGGTATGGATTACCAACCATTTTACAATCGTACTTGATTAATTTCATAATTAATTTCCGAATAGGATCTATATGCTTTATCGAATCCATTGTGTATAAAATAAATTTTTTATAAGGATTCATATAAAGTCTTGATTTGTGTGCTTTATTTTTCATATGAAAAATATCTAATGAATATTTTTTTGCTGCATACATCAATGAATATTTATTCCAAAATATATGATGTTCAATATATTTTGCGTACCACCAATCTGCAATATCATCGCTGCTATCATAGTCACCAGTTTCGGCGAGTAAAATAGCACCATCCTCCATTACATTTATGCAATTTCTAAATGCTACCAATGGACTGTACAGGTGTTCCAATACATCAAACATTGTAATTAAATTATATTTCTCATCAATCCTTAAATTTTCATTTTCAATAAATCCTTGATAATATTTTCCATTAATTTTTTCCTCGCATGATTTATCGCGATATACATCTAACCCTGAGCGATAAGTAGAGTAGTCTGCGAGTTTTTCAATTAGATCACCATTTGAAGATCCAATATCTAATGAGGTAGCAAATGGGAAAAAAGGCCTTACACATTCCAATTCCTCGGTATAGGGGACACCTCCATTCCAAACATTTGATGCAAACTCATTAAATAGTGATGCTAAAAACTCTTCCGTGGGAACTTTATCCTTATATAGCAAATTACAGTTTATGCATTTGATAAGGTTTACGCCTTGATTAGGAAGATCTATTACAGCGCTGCCAAAAACATAGTTATTTATCCTTAGCTTAACGGAATTAGATTGATCAATAGATTCACAGAGGGGACATTTTTTTAGTAGTTTAAACATTTAATAGTCTTTTTAATCTTGAAGCTTCAATATAAGATTGAATAACTATAATTGATGACAGCAATATTGCAGTCATAGTTATAACAATGCTTGATATAGCTATGAAAAAATAAATCAAAATTGTTATTATAAATATATATTTAGCAATATTAAAAATCAAGCTTTCTTTCTTTAAGAGTATAAACATGGGTAACCTAATACCGAAACCAATATTTATCAAGTTAGCCATTGCGAATATTATGAAAATAATTAATATATCATCAGTAAATTCATAAATACTGATAATATAAATCGCAATTAATAAAATAACAAATATATTTATAAATATTAATTTATTCTTTAATTTTTTTAGCACACCATAAGCATAAATAGGATTTTTATTTTTTATTAATTTAGGAGCCATTGAATAAGCAAAAGAATTAATCATGAGCAATACTGATGCAAATTTTGAACCCAATGCATATGATGAGTAAATATCTTGATTATAACCAATCTTGATAAAAATCAGATCTATATTATATAAGCCAATTGAAAACATTGAAATTCCAGCTATATAAATATTCTTTATATAATACTTGTGAATATTTTTAAAACGTATTCTCTGAATACCTAGCATTATTGTCGCAATAATAAATAACATTCCGACCCCGAGCGCAGAGTAAAAATTTATTTTAATAATTTTCTCAATATCTAATGTGCTACTGTTATACAAAATTGCCAATATTAATGTAGCGACTATTAAATTTATAGTGGTATTTGAAAAAATATAGGCATAGATACCAGATTTTTTTATCAAAAAATAATCGAAATTAAGAAGTAATAATGTACTAGTAAGTTGCCATATAAAAATATAATAAATAAATTCTGTGAACTCTGATTTTGTGAAATAGAAAAATACATACAATCCGATATTTAATATTATTGAGTTAAAAAAAATTAACGTATATCTTCTCAATAAATTTATTGACAGGAAATGATTTTTTGAGTGAAAACTTCGATAAATATCTTGGCTGTGACCATTGAGAGCAATAAAACTTATTAGGCCTACAATAGACTGTATATAAATATAATCAGCCGTTACATTTTTATTGTATTGATTTGCAGCCAGAATCATCATTACAAGGTAAATAATGCCTGTTGAACCTGCTTTTGAATATAGAAGATACATCATCGGAAAAAGAATATCTTTATGTATTGATATTTCTTTAGAAACAAAATATTTCCTGTTTTTTTATCTTTTATTTTTATATAGGCGTATGGATTAAAAGCAACATACTTTCCTGTAATATCTTCTTTATAGATAAATATAACGCCTAGAAACTTATGAGCAACCTTTGCTGTCCAAGAAAAAAAAATTCCTGGATACAACCCGTTAACTTGAATATCTGCAGCAACATCATCTATATCATCATGAGTTTCCTTAAGAATATTTAACTTATTTTTTTTATCCATTGTTTTAAATTTGATAGTTGTTTTCTGATGACCTCTAGCAAAGCAAATAATTTCGCATAATTTTTTGATGTTACCTGTAACAGGACGGAACTATAACTCTTGTTGAAATGATACACCTTGGACTTATCGAAAACATACCTTGGATTCATCTTTAAAAATTGGATTGTAAGTAAAGATTGATCATGGCGATGATCTACATAAGTGTCATCAATACCCATGCTAGATGTGTCATCAATTAAATTTTTATTAGAACAAAGATCATTCCATTCATTCAGAAACTCTAGTGCCGCTGTAGTTGATTTCCAAATACTCCAACTTGCTTGCAATTGCGGGCTTTCAAAAAAAACCTGGTTTGAAATGTCTAATTTTTCAAATACTACTTTTTTAGTCCATTTTTTATTGGGGCCATGTTCCGGAATCATTACTCCAGGTATAAATTCTAGATTTTGCTTTTTGAAAAAAAATTCAATGAACGATGAGGAAACATAAGGAATATACCTAAATGATCTACCCATATCGCTATACACAACAATTCCTTGAGGGAAATTTTGTAATGATCTAATGATAATAATTGGCTTCCACCTCCAGTAACCCGCCCCCCTTCCATTGATTTCAACAGAATCCTCAACTGAGTGAGCGTCAAATAACATTACATATTCAAATTTACATAAGTGATGTGCAAAAAATGAAATTAAATAACCCCAAGATAAAAATGGGCCCGTTGCAAACCCTATATATACAGAACTCATATGGACTTAAACAAATGCAACATGCTTCCCTAAATCTATTAGCTGATAGTCATTATTACCAATAAGCTCATTATCATGACTAACGATGATAACCATCTTTTCTTTTGCTAGCTCTGCTATTGCAAACAACACCTGGTCTCTACTCTCACCATCCAATGCACTAGTAGGCTCATCAAAAACATAAACATCAGCATCCCGTAAGATACCGCGAACTATTGCTAATCTTTGGTACTGCCCCCCAGATAAATCAGTATCAACTGAAGAGATTTCGGAATTAAGAATTTCCTCCACCCCAAACCTTTCTTGAAGTTCATTTTTTAAGCCAATTCTTTCAATTAAATTTAGCATACAAATTTCTGATGCTAATTGATTTGATATAGCTAAATTTTCTTTAATTGAGCCTGCAATAAAGTAATTCTGCTGGGTTACGTATGAAACCGAAAGGGCATGGAAATTATTCATAACTCTTCCGTTAAAATGAATTATTCCGTAGTCAATCTCCAGTAACCCGCAAATAAGATCTGCAAAGGTAGTTTTTCCAATACCACTTCGTCCATAGACTATATTGATCTGTTTATTAATCAGAGTTATATCTTTATATCGAATACTGCCCGCTTGAATTTTTTTAACGTGGATGTCTGATAGTAATTTTTGACTTATGTCATGATGCTTTTTTTCGAAAAATTCAATTTTTTGAAAAATTTTCTTAAATATACTTTCCGAATATTTTATGTTGGAAGTGCAACCATAAATTCTATTTAGTGATGGCATGAGCCTGAATAGGGCTATAGCCATCATAGCCATTAATGGAATTAATGCATTTAAGTCCTGCTCTTGAAAAATAATAAACAAAAGGCCCAGCGAGAATAAAAATATCACAACAAACTCAATAACCAACCTAGGTATGCTCTTGTATAAAATCTGCGCTCTTTCTATATCTAAAAAATTTTTATTAGCAACTGAATACTTATTGCAATACAAATCACTAATCTTAAATGAAAAAAGTTCTTTACCAAATCCATAGATATCTCGCAAGAACATTAGCTTTTCATTTGAAAATTTAGATCTCTCTATTCCTAATATTGATAATTTTTTATTAATGTTTCTATTTATAAAATTAATAGAAATAACAGCAAAAAGACCAGCGATAATAATATTTAAACCAGCGTAATACATTAGCGAAATAAGTATTAAGATAATTGTCAAAAATTCAGACATCAATATCAAGGACGGCAGAATATAATTATTTGTTACTAAATCAATATCATGATTAAGCAGATTCATTGTTCCACTGGCATTTTCCCTATCCATTTTTTGGTAACCTCTGCCAATAGTATTCTTGAGAATTAAGGACCCAATTTTTTTTTGGATATCTATTAGATTACTAACTTGACTTTTGTAGATATAGTAAATACCGAATATTTTTATCGTAAAAACAGTAATCAGTATCAACACAACAATACACTTTACTGCGAATAGACTGACATCCACTCCAAAAAAAAAGTTTACTAATGACTGAAAATGACTTTGCACGTCGTCATCTAATAAAACTTTCATAACTGGAACGATAATAGCAATACTTAGCATCTCTAGAACACTAAGCGCCAAAATTTGACCCAAAAGAATAGCAACTTTATTTTTGCCCTGCAACTTTACAATAAGATGAAAAACACCTATAAAGCTATGATTTAAATAAAGATACTTCACTAATATCTTTTTAGCAGTTGAAATTACCAACAACATTTAGCAAAAAATCTTCGTAGGTTTTACTTAGGCCATCTTCAATGCTGTTACTTGGCCTCCATCCGAATTGATTTAACTTGGAGGAATCCATGAGCTTTTGTGGAGCGCCATCTGGGTAATTAGAATCAAAAACCAATCTACCTCGGTAACCAATTACTGACTTAATTTTTCCAGCCAAATCTCTTATTGATATATCCGCTCCATAACCGACATTTATGTGACTTTGCATAGGTAAAACATTAGCACTGTAACTTTCATGACTTAGATTCATTAAAAATGTAGATGCTGTTGCCATATCATCTACATACAAAAATTCACGCATTGGAGTGCCAGTACCCCAAATCACAACTTCTGAGGCATTCGCTACTTTAGCTTCATGAAAACGCCGAATCAAAGCAGGAATCACATGACTATTTTCTGGATGATAATTATCACCTTGCCCATACAAGTTGGTAGGCATCACGGATCTGTAGTCAATGCTATGTGATTTACCATACTGCCGGTTATAACTCTCACATAATTTAATGCCAGCAATTTTGGCAATTGCATAAGGCTCATTGGTTGGCTCCAGCCTTCCAGTAAGAAGTGCATCTTCAGCCATGGGTTGAGGCGCCATCTTCGGATAGATACAACTCGAACCTAAAAAAAGCAATTTTTTTACTCCAGACTCAAAAGCTTGATGAATCACATTCACCTCCATCATCAAATTTTGATATATGAACTCAGCTGGATAAGTGTTATTTGCATAAATTCCACCAACTCTAGCAGCTGCCAAATAAACTTGTTCAGGCCTTTCTTCTTGAAAAAAATCTTTAACCTCTTGCTGATTGGTTAAATCTAATTCTGCATGAGTTCGCGTCACTAAATTATTGAAACCTTTCGCTTCTAATTCACGAATAATAGCTGAACCGACCATTCCTCGATGGCCGGCTACATATATTTTGGTATATTTATTAATGCTCATAATTTTATCAATCTAACATCACCAACTTACCAATTTAGCTCTCTTTACCAACATGGACAGCATACCCATGGTCTTTTAGCAAAGCATGTTGTTTAGCCTGCTCCAAATCATAAGCAACCATTTCTTCAATCATTTCTTCTAAACTAATTTCAGGTATCCAACCTAGTTTTTTCTTTGCTTTAGCAGGATCACCAAGTAATGTTTCTACTTCAGTGGGACGAAAATAGTGAGGATCGACCCTAACAATAACATCTCCAACACTCAGCGCTGGTGAATCATTGCCCACAATTGCGGACACCAGCGCTACTTCATCAACGCCATGACCTTCAAATTTAAGCTTAATTCCAAGCTTAGCAGCGCTCTTTGTAATAAATTCCCGTACAGAATATTGCACACCCGTGGCAATCACAAAATCTTCAGGTTGATCTTGTTGCAACATCATCCACTGCATGCGCACATAATCTTTCGCATGACCCCAGTCACGTAAAGCATCCATATTCCCCATATATAAACATTGCTCTAAACCTTGTGCAATGTTAGCCAAACCACGCGTAATTTTTTTTGTAACGAAGGTTTCGCCTCGACGTGGACTCTCATGATTAAACAAAATTCCATTACAGGCATATATACCGTAGGCTTCACGATAATTAACTGTGATCCAATAAGCATAAAGTTTTGCCACTGCATAAGGTGAACGTGGATAAAAAGGTGTAGATTCTTTTTGTGGAATTTCTTGAACCAGACCATATAGCTCAGAGGTTGAAGCTTGATAAAAACGTGTCTTTTTCTCTAAGCCTAAAATACGAATCGACTCCAAAATTCGTAGCGTTCCCATACCATCGACATCAGCCGTGTACTCGGGCGATTCAAAGGAAACGGCAACATGGCTTTGTGCACCCAAGTTATAAATTTCATCTGGCTGAGTCTGCTGAATGATGCGTGTCAAATTCGAAGAGTCTGACAAATCACCATAATGCAATACAAAATTACGATGATCAAGATGAGGATCTTGGTAGAGATGGTCAACTCGATCCGTATTGAATAAAGAGGCGCGACGCTTGATACCGTGAACAATATACCCTTTTTCCAACAAAAACTCAGTTAAGTAAGAACCATCCTGACCAGTAACTCCGGTAATCAGAGCGACTTTCTGTTGATTATTATTTATCATGTTTTCTTTTCTTTAAATAAATCCTTAACTTCGACCATAGGTATCCTCAAATCGAACGATATCATCTTCTCCTAGATAACCACCTGATTGAACTTCTATCATTTCCAAATCTGTTTTACCAGGATTTTCTAAGCGGTGTTTAACTCCAATAGGAATATAGGTAGATTGATTTTCTTCTAACAAGAAAATTGAATCACCATTGGTTACTTTCGCTATGCCTTTTACAACAATCCAGTGCTCAGCGCGATGATGATGCATTTGCAAACTCAAACTAGCTCCTGGTTTAACAGCAATTCGCTTGACCTGAAAACGATCGCCCATATCAATCGAGTCATACCATCCCCACGGACGAGCAACACGACGGTGGGTAACAGCTTGTGAAGCGCCATATTTTTTTAGTTGCGCGACAACTTCCTTTACCTGCTCTACCTTATCTGCAGAAGCTACTAAAACAGCATCTGGTGTATCGACAATCACCAAATCAGATGTACCTAATGCCACCACAGGTCGATACGGAGCATTAATATAGGTATTAGCTGATTGCAGCACAAAACCTTGTCCATTGATACGATTACCTGTTGCATCTGCTGGCGATAAGTTAGAAACGGCGTTCCAACTACCTACATCACTCCAAGCAGATTTAAATGGCACAACAGCTACTTTATCGAAGTGCTCCATGACTGCATAGTCAATAGACTCGGAACGACAGGCCAAAAATGCTTCTTTATTAGGTCGCACAAAAGTGCCATCTGTTTGAGCAAATCGCATAGCTGTCTGACAAGACTGGAGAATATCAGGGGCATGTTTAAATAACGCATTAATAAGAACTGATGCCTTACATAAGAAAATACCTGCATTCCAGAGATAGTCCCCAGACAAAAGTATCTTTTGAGCCTTCTCAAGCTGGGGCTTTTCTACAAAACACTCAACTGAATAAATTGATTCATCTCCGGTGCTTAAGCTTTTTAAACAAGCACCTTGCTGAATATAACCATAAGCCGTACTTGGAAAACTGGGTTGAACACCAAATGTAACAATATATCCAGCTTGCGCAGCAGCAATTCCAAGATTAATTGTCCTCACAAACGCATCGACATCTGGCACAAGATGATCCGATGGTAAAAAAAGCAACAAATCAGAGTCAGCCACACCAGGCATCAGAGCAGCACTACCCATAGCAGCAGCAGTATTGCGACCGATTGGTTCCAAAAGAACATTGATAGAAGTCGAAATAGAACTACTAAGTGAGGAAGCTAATAAATCTTGAACGAAAAAACGATGGGCTTCATTCGTAATACAAACTGGCAAGCCTAGCTTTTTAACTCGCTCTATAGTTAAACCCAAAAGACTTTGACCCCCAACTAAGGGGACAAATTGCTTAGGAAAAGACTCACGTGAAAGTGGCCACAAACGAGTTCCAGAACCCCCACAAAGAATAACTGGTTTGATATTAATAGACATTTCGAAATTTTATATGAAATATTTAGTAGTTTAAGAAAAAACTAACATTAATTAACTATTAAGCTTATTTGACTTAATGAGGCTAGCCCAAGCAGGATCATGCTAATACTTAGCATTCAAACTTAGTTTAAGAAAAATCTGAAGCCATTTAATAGTCAAATTAAATTTATTAGAATTTGTATTACTTCTTTTAAGTGACAAATTTTTTTGTGATTCTAATTTGTGTAAGATTTTTCCTACAGCAAAATCGGAAGCAGCTGATATACAAACCTTTTGTATCTGTTTACTCTGCTCTTTCCATTTAACTTTTGTAGAGAGGATTCAAGATGGGTATTCGTATGAAGTATTTTCCAAGAGATACGGGCGTTAATCATGAACAAATTGCTGCGATGAATGCAGCCCTGGTCAATGAGTTAGAGCAGGATGAAAAACCTCCATCAATCATTGCCGCAAAGAATCGTACCTGTGAATTCTTTATTCAGAAAGCCAAGCTTAAGAATTTAAATGCTATCACTTGTATGGGAAGCCTAGGTCTGAACTCTCAAAAATCAATGCAGTTTTTTAATGGAGATCACAAGCATGTTGAATTCTTAAGGCTACTGCACGCCATCACCATGATTGAGTATGAAGTGAAAATATCATTTGAGCCATCAAATTTTCCATTTGGCACAGGCAAAATCGATCCTTGCTGAT
>JACCDV010415710.1_pt1 | contig 28551 bp, 28 predicted proteins | sample 7446131 | NCBI WGS metagenome assembly JACCDV01 (sample SAMN15323448, study PRJNA562643) | freshwater metagenome | isolation source: river surface water | place: USA:Blue River Watershed | collected 2017-08-17 | reverse complement strand
ACCATTGTTTCAATCTTAGCGCGAATCAAACGTGCCAATACTGGTGCAGAACCGTTACTTGAAATAGCAATCACAAGAGGAGATCGATCAATAATCGCCGGCATCGTAAATGTACAAAGCGCTGGGGAATCCACAACATTAACAGGGACATTGCGTACTTTAGCTTCAACTGAAACTTGTGTATTAACCGCCTCATCATCTGTCGCGGCAATCACTAACACTGCCCCATCTATTTGCGCTGGGGAAAATGAAGCACGTATAATTTTTATCTGCTGCTCGGCTTCAAGCGCTAACAGCTCGGAACAAACTTCAGGCGCAACAACTTCAATCGAAGCCTCAGCCTTCATCAGCATCGTAACTTTACGTAACGCCACATCTCCACCACCGATCACAAGGCAGCGTGAATGGGCAATCCGCATAAATATTGGTAAAGATTCCATCTCAACATTTTACCCTTTATTTCTGCACCTAAGATTGTTACTCTTTAGCAAAATTGCCATCCCTATTCCCTTGGGATGCTTTTTGCTAAAATCAATGTCAGGTTTACGTAACTCCTAGCTCAATTAATTAAGGATTTTCCCTTGCTACTCTGGCTTGTCATGCTTTACTGGTTGGTATCTATTGGCATCGGCTTATATGCCAGCTCCAAAGTGCATACGGCTAAAGACTTTGCGATTGCAGGTCGCCATCTACCCATTCACATAGTCATTGCAACAGTATTTGCCACATGGTTTGGCTCAGAAGCTGTTCTTGGTATCCCTGCAGTATTTTTAAAAGAAGGTCTACACGGTCTCGTTGCAGACCCCTTTGGCGCATCACTTTGTTTGGTTTTAGTTGGCCTGCTATTCGCGGCTCCACTATATCGTATGAATCTACTCACGATAGGCGATTTTTACCGCAAACGGTTTGGTCGTGTGGCCGAATCCATGACATCGATTGCCATTGTGATTTCATATCTAGGATGGGTGGGCGCCCAAATTACTGCGCTAGGATTAGTTTTTAATGTGCTATCTGCTGGTGAAATCAGTCAAATCAGCGGTATGTGGATAGGCTCAATCACCATTCTGATTTACACCATGGTCGGCGGTATGTGGGCAGTGGCGATTACAGACTTTCTACAAATGATTGTGATTGTGATTGGCATGGTATTTATTGGTCACGAAATTAGCGGGCAAGTCGGCGGCGTAGGCGCTGTGATTAAACATGCAAGTGAAGCTGGCAAATTTGAGTTTTGGCCAAATATGGATTTGAAATCCTTGATTGGATTCTTTGCTGCATGGATTACCATTATGCTCGGCTCTATTCCACAGCAAGATGTTTTCCAGCGCGTGCAATCGGCAAAGACTGTAAAAATTGCGATTTGGGGTAGCGTCATCGGTGGCATCATGTATTTCTTATTTGCTTTTGTACCCATGTTTTTGGCTTACTCAGCAACGTTAATAGACCCCACGATGGTTAATGAATTAATTGAAGTTGATCCACAAATGATCTTGCCAAGACTAGTGCTTGACCACGCACCGCTTGTCGCACAAGTTTTGTTTTTTGGTGCCTTATTATCTGCGATCAAGAGCTGCGCTTCCGCAACTCTATTGGCACCATCAGTGACATTCACAGAAAACATTATCAAACCCATTCTCATCAAACGCTTAGCGGGTCAAAAACTAGCTGATCATTTATTGCTACGTTATATGCGTCTAGTCACGCTAACATTCACCCTACTCGTCACACTATACGCAGTGAATTCAAAAGCCAGCATTTTCAGCATGGTCGAAAATGCCTACCAAATCACATTGGTTACAGCCTTCATTCCATTAGCTTGCGGTGTTTATTGGAAACGTTCAAACAATCAAGGCGCCCTATTTTCAATATTTGGCGGTCTATTCACTTGGTTACTTATGCTTATCGCCGGTCCAGCAGACCCCCTAATTCCGGCGCAACTTGCAGGCGTGATAGTGAGTACATTCGGGATGGTGATTGGGTCTTTGTTGCCTAGCTATATCAAAGATGATCTACCTGAACATGAGCACGGCTATTTACATGAGCATGCCTCAAGGCAACACTAGCATCTAAGCTTTCAACGCTGACATTCTGCGCAATAAAAAGTAGAGCGTTGACCTTGTTTGATTTGCTTAATAGGCGACCCACAAACATAACAAGGCTGTTCAGTTCGACCGTAAACGAAATAGGTTTGCTGAAAATACCCAGGGTTGCCATCAGCACCAAAAAAGTCTCTTAAACTGCTGCCCCCTGCTTCAATCGCTGCAGCTAATGTTGCTTTAATTTCCTCAACCAAGCGCTCACATTTTGCACGACTCACTTTATTCGCTGTAGTTTTAGGATTGATACGCGCCCTAAACAAAGATTCACTTGCGTAGATATTGCCAACCCCAACTACCAAATGGCCATCCATGATAGTGGTTTTTATAGGTGCTGTACGTGTTCGGGTCTGCTGATAAAGATAATCGCCTGTAAAGCTCGGCTGCAAAGGCTCAGTGCCTAAGCTTTTAATTAGTGGGTGATCTTCTACTGAGTCTTTTGCATCCACCCACAACACAGCCCCAAAACGTCGAGGATCGCGCAAGCGAAATAAGTGCCCCCCAGCAAAATGAATTTCAAAATGGTCGTGCTTAGCAGCAGGCTCATTTTGTTGAAGCAAACAAATACGCCCCGACATACCTAAATGTAAAACTAATGTACCTAATAACTGATCTTGAGCATCTACAAATTCCGCCAAAATATATTTAGCACGACGATGTAAATTTCGTAACGTTGATTGAGGTAAAAGCTGGGGGAGCTGACTAGGAATTGGCCATCTAAGGCTTGGATGGCGGATGACCACCTGCGTGACCTTACCACCCACTAGCGGAGACATACCCCGCATCGTGGTTTCTACTTCTGGGAGTTCTGGCAATTATTTCCCGAGATTAATCGGTGGATTTAATAGAGCAAACCCGATATCTGCAGGCACATGGTACATCATGCCTTCATCTGGGCGGCCAAGTAGCAGCTCTGGGGATTCTTGCAGTTTATCAAAGTGCACTTTGCTACCATCGGTAAGCTTCACTTCAAATGATGGAAAAGTAGCTTTACGGTCAGGTGTATATGGCTCAACACGTTGCACACTCATAAAACGCCAATAGGCATCAAACCATTCAGCCATTTCCTTTTGATTAGGTTTTGCTTTTTCAAGAGAAGTTTTCCATTGACCATCAACCAAATCAACATTTAAACGTGCACTTTCCCACTGCTCTAAATTAGAGAAATTGAAACCAGCTATTTTCTCTTTGGGCTTAAACGGACTTTTGTCGATAAATTCAGAGATTTGCGTCTCTGCATATTCTGAATAGCTCACTGGCAAAAGATAAACAAAATGATTATAAGAAACATACTGTTCAGCAGTGACAGGATTGAATGTACCAAAAAGAAACTCTTCGTTATCAAGTTTCAATTTAAGTTTAGGTTGATCCAAACCAAAACGTGACAAATCTTCAGCAGGAAATCGTTGAGCACTTTTTGCAGCAATAATAGACAGCACTTTTTGGACGGCCATCTGGTCAGCACGTGTTTTGAATGGCTTTTGAATATACCAATAACCATCATTTTTCTCAAAAGCAACAGCGGCTTTAGCTGGAAATTCAATACTAATATTTTTAATCGCACCCAACTTGAGCGTTGAAACCTCAAAGTCTTTAGCAACGACCACCGCTTCTTTCGGGCGCAAATAAAGAACACCTGCAATCCCCACGACGAGAACCAGCAAAAATAAGTTAACTAACCAACGAGACTTCATGCAGCCTATCCTTTTAAATTACGCTTTACGACGCTTCCACCACAACATCACACCTGCCACCAATAAGGTTAGAGGTATAAGCACTTGGAACAAACCAAATGAAATGCCAAAAATAGGCATGAATACAAGCAAAGCCCAAACGTGACCCCAGCCTTGCTGAGGAATCGTGACGTTCATATCTTTTAAGGGCTTTGGTTGAATAGTGATTAAGGTGTCATCACCCGCCAACCAATTCACAATATTGACACCCAAGTCCAAGTTCCCACCAATAGTCACGAACGTATTAGATAAGAAGTTAGCATTTCCAACCACCACTACACGCTGACCTTTTTTGCCGTATTTACGCTCAAGCGCCACTGCAATATTCAGTGGGCCGGCACGATCTTCCTTCTCTTCAAAACTAATTTTTCCTGCTTTACCAGATAACTCAGCAGGATTAGTTTCCAACCAGCCATTAGGTGCAACATCAATTAAATTACTTACACTCCAACCATTATCGTCAGTCCCTAGCGCTTTAACAGCAGTAGCTTCTGTAAATAGTGTGCGTAACATAAAATTCTTAGTAATGGCATGCTCACCGTACTGACTAGAGAACACATCTTTCTGACCAGCGCCGTATTGTGTTGCTGCTGGATCGATAATAACTCCTGACGAAACTTGCAAACCAAGATATTGAGCAATCTCATCCAATCCATGCAAATTACTATCATCTAATAACCAAAGTAAATTTCCACCACCATCCAAATAAGCTTTGATTTTTTTAACTTCAACTGCTGAAATATCTTTGGCTGGACTAGCGATTACCATCATTGAACCGCTGGTTGGAATACCTTTACCAGTGACTAAATCAGGGTTAGCTAATTTAAAACCTTTGTCTTCAAGCTGCTTACCGAAGGCGCCAATATCGTGGTTTTTCAAACCAGTCAAATTACGTTCACCATGACCATCCAGATACATCACTGCTTGCTGATGAGTACGTGATAAACGTACTAACAAGTTAGTCATTTCTTGTTCCGCATATGGTGGCAACAAGTGCTCACTTCGCTTCTCAAACTCAACAATCAACTCACCCTCAGCTTTAATACCTGCGTCTTGTGCCATTTTTGGCTGTTCTGCAGGGCTGATGAACGAAACTTGAATATCAGCTTTAGTGCGTTGGTAACGCGAAATAAAATCACGTACACCTTTACGATAGTTTTCGCCGTGCGCCGTATTGTCTTCTGAAGCAAATACAGTCACGGTTATAGGACCTTTCATTTGCTTAAGCACGTTGACACTACCTTCAGTCAATGTGTTGCGATTACTTTGAGTAATATCTCGCGCAATATGATATTCATGGCTGATGTAAGCAATCAATGACACCAAGACCAAAAATAGAATGACAAAGAAACTGTTTTGCATTAACAGTTGCAGGCGCAGTTTGTGATTAATTTTCATAATGATAAGACCCGATTAGCCACGAAGACGGTCAGCATCTAAACGACGCACCGTTAAAGTTAAGAATGTGACAATAAATAGTAAGAAGTAAACAATGTCGGCGGTATCAATAAAGCCACGAGCAAATGGCTGAAAATGATGCATCAATGACAAATAGTTCATGACGCTTGCATTATCGCCAGTCAAAAAGCGATCAATAATTAAAAGCCCAAACAAAGCGACAAAAGTGAAGATTGCAGCGACGACTGGCTGTGCAGTCAAACTTGAAAAATAAAGGCCAAGCGCTGAAAAACTAGCCACTAACAACCATAAACCAAGCACGTTAGATAATAAGTAACCAAAATCAATATCTGCCCAGGCATTTAATGTACAAAGCATCACCGCAATTAAAGCAACAAGGATAGTCAAGAAAGAAACCAAGCCAATAAACTTACCGATGACGATTTCAGTGAGTGATAAAGGCGCACTAAATAAGAAAGGCAATGTGTTGCTTCTCCTTTCTTCACTAATCAAGCGCATTGAAAGCAAAGGCACAGCAAAAAGCATCACAAAAGAAGCTAAACCAAATACGCTTTGCCCAACGAACATCGTTACTCCTGTTCGCTCTGCTGGACGAATCGCACCAGACATCACTTCAAAATACTCATTCACCCCATTTAAAAAATAGGTACCAAATGCAAATTGCAATAAAGCTAAGATGACCCAACCCATCGGTGAGGCAAACACACTTTTAAGCTCTTTTCTTGCCACATTTAAAATCATAAGATTCGCTTTCTTAAAAACTACTATCTAAAGCGCGCAATTAAGCGGCAGCATCTTGATAAGTTAATTGAACAAACACATCCTCAAGACTGGTTTGATCTGGATTAATTTGATGCAAACCCCAGCCCTTTTTCACAGCCGCTTGAACAATCGCTTCAGTTGGTGCTTGACCTGGCTTGTAACTCACTCGCAACAATCCATTATTTAATAACTCAACCGCTTCAACACCCGCAATTTTAAGCAAATCTGCTTGTGCCGGCGGGGTATTCAAGCCAACTAATAATTTGTTACCGTGGCGTTGCTGTTTCAATACATCGATTGAACCATTAAAGACCAATTTACCTTTGTCAATAATTTGCACATGATCACAAACCATTTCAACTTCAGGCAAGATATGCGTAGATAAAATCACACTATGTTCGCCGCCCAGCTCTTTAATCAAAGCGCGAATATCACGAATTTGAATTGGATCTAAACCTACAGTCGGCTCATCCAAGATTACAACCATTGGGTTATGGATAATTGCTTGTGCAATACCAACGCGCTGTTGATAGCCCTTAGACAGGTTTTCGATTAAGCGCTTACTCATTTCCGTAAGACCGCAACGTTCTTTGGCGCGCTGAACAGCCGCCTTAATATTTTTACCACTCACGCCATGCAATCGAGCAGCAACAGATAGATATTCATCCACTGTAAATTCACGGTAAAGCGGAGGAGTTTCTGGAAGATAGCCAATCAATGCTTTGGCATCTCTTGGATTCTCTATCATATCAACGCCACAGATTTTGACGCTACCTTTACTAGGCGCCAAGTTACCAGTCAGCATCTTCATGGTGGTAGATTTGCCAGCGCCATTTGGGCCAAGGAACCCAAGCACTTCACCTTTACTAAGGGTGAAGCTCACATCGCCTACCGCTTCGCGGCCGCCATAAATACGGGTTAAATTGTTAGCTTCAACGGTTAAAGTAGTCATAAGAAAATTTAAAACACTCCACTTAAATTCTGAATAAATTGAAGCTGAATAAACCAAGCCTAATTTTTAATCGCTTGGTAAGTTAAAAAAACGCCTGACAAATGTCAAGCGCTGTAATTTATCTCTATTAAGCTTAATTCCTAGAAACACTAGCTGCTTTGAAATCCAAGCCTATTGGAAAGTTCCCAGTAAAAAGCTATAGTCAAACCTCATTATGGATGAACTTGCATCCACTGTCACGGACTAAGGGTTTACATCCTTATTACTTAAGAGCAATGAAAGCCCACAAACCATGCAAAATCATTCACACGTTAAAGCTAGCTTACTGATTGGACTATTGGTTTTAATAAGCGGCATTCAGCCCTTACTGGCGCAAGAAGAAGTAGAAACTAAGCCTTTACAACAAGAATCTCAGGCAGATACTGCCGCAAATAGTGACTTTATATTCAAATATCTTGCCGCCGAGGTTGCGGCACAACGCGGTGAATTAGGCCTATCAAATCAAATCTTTTTTGACTTAGCCAAACTAACCAACAATGAACGTCTTGCTGAGCGTGCGACACAATTAGCTATTTTTACGCAAAATGCAAAAATAGGATTAGATGCTGCTCATTTATGGGTAAAACTTAATCCTGAGGCAATTGAAGCAAGACAAACACTGACTCAATTATTGGTAATGACTGGCGACTTAAATGCGGCTGGACCCCACTTACAAAAGCTTTTAGAGAAGGCGGATACAAGAGCGAACGGATTTTTATATCTCAATACTTTACTTGCTCAACAAACAGACAAAACAGCCGTTTTAAGTCTAGTTCAAACGCTTGCAGAACCATATCCAAGTTTAGGTGAAGCGCATCTTACAATTAGTCAAGCTGCTTTACAGACAGGTAATCCAGAACTAGCGCTCAAAGAGGCGACGCTTGCCAACAAATTAAAGCCAAATTGGGAGCTAGGCGCTATTCAGCAAGCAGAAATTTTGTACGCACAATCCCCAGAAAAGGCCATTAATTTTTATCGCAGCTTCCTAAATAGCAATTCAAATTCAAATGATGCAAGACTGAGCCTGGTGAAAATGCTAGTGGCACAAAAAAGATACAGCGAAACAAAGTCTGACTTAATTAAATTAGCCAAAGCAGCAATTGATAAACCTGATGTCTTAACAGTTTTAGGTGCTCTTTCTTTACAATCCAACCAATTAGATGAAGCAGAAAAATATTTAAAACAAGCACTCACATCAAAACTTAAAGATAAAGATCAAGTTTATTTATATTTAGGTCAGCTAGCTGAAAAGAAAAAAAATGATGATGAAGCCTTGAATTGGTATTCTCAAATTCAAGCGCCTCAGGCAGATCATGTTGCACAAGCCAAACCAAATCATTATTTAGAAGCCAAAATAAATTCCGCTTTTATTATTTCTCGCACCCAAGGGGTAGATGCTGCAGTAACCATGCTGGATGATTTACAGGATCTAACTAACCTGCAAATAGCATTAGTCATCCAAACTCAAGCTAACTTGATGATGCAGGAAAAACGCTACAAAGAAGGATTTGATTTGCTCGACAAGGCCGTTTTGAATGTGCCTGATCATCCTGAATTAATTTACGATCACGCAATGGCGGCTGAACGTTTAGAAAAGTTCGATATTGTAGAAACCCAACTGCGAAAATTAATTCGACTCAAGCCCGACTTTGCACAAGCTTACAATGCCCTTGGTTATTCATTTGCTGATAGAAATATTCAACTTGAAGAAGCTTATCAACTCATCGAAAAAGCATTGTCATTGAATCCTAATGATCATTTTGTAATTGATAGTATGGGTTGGGTGAATTATCGCTTAGGAAATTTAGATAAAGCTGTTGAATACTTAAAAGCCGCTTATAAATCTCAAGCAGATGCTGAAATTGCAGCACACTTAGGCGAAGTTCTGTGGCAACAAGGCCATCAAAAAGAAGCAGAAAAGATTTGGGATGACGCGCTCAAAAGCTCCCCAGAAAATGAGCCATTACTTAAAACAGTGAAGCAATTCAAACCATAAACATGGGTGTTTTTAAAACTTTACTTCGGCTTTTGCTGCTTGCTTTATTGGCATCACAAACAGCCTGCACCAATATCAGAGCAAATCAAACGACATTGCCTAATAAGCAATTAGACGTAAGAGAGCACCTAACACAAATCGCATCAATTCGAGATTTTAAAATCGAAGGCAGACTTGGCGTTCAAAGTGACAAGCAAGGAATATCAGGTACGGTGCATTGGCATCACCTGAAAGTCAGCGATGAAATGAATCTTTATTCACCGCTAGGTGGAAAAATCGCAGAAATCCTCAACGACAATAATGGCGTGACGCTTACGACCAGCAATAATCAGGTTTTTAAGGCGCAAGACCCTGAAGCGCTCACAGAATCAACCTTAGGCTGGCGTCTCCCAATAACAAAGCTTTCTGATTGGATTGTGGGCCGACCTGCAAACGGTGCAATATCAAACGTCAAATGGGACGATGATGGGAAGCTAAAAAAATTCAATCAAGAAGGCTGGGAAATCAGCTATCTTGAATATAAAGAAAGTAATCAAGTTGTACTCCCTAGCAAAATGAATATTCGTAATAGCAAATTAAATCTCAGATTAATCATCGACCGCTGGGAACTTTCAAGCACTCAAGAAGCAAGCTCTTTAAACGTAAACTAATTCAAATATGTCAGCGCATCAGATTCCTGCAAATAATCAAAATTTCATTGAGCAAGGCTATAGCGCATTCTTAGCGCCTGCAAAAATCAATTTATTCTTGCACATAACGGGACGTCGCGATGACGGCTATCACCTTTTACAAAGCGTATTCCACTTGGTTGATTTTTACGACACAATTTATCTAAAAGTCACCTCCGATGGAAAAATCACGAGAAGCACAGAAATTGAGGGCGTTCCAGCGGAACAAGATTTGTGTGTTCGCGCAGCAAAATTGCTTCAAGCACATACCCTCTGCACGCTGGGCGTAGATATTGCTGTCGAAAAACGCATTCCTATGGGTGGCGGCTTGGGCGGAGGAAGCTCAGACGCAGCGACGGTATTAATCGCATTAAATCAGCTATGGGGGCTCAATTTAAGCCGCACGACATTAATGGAATTGGGGCTAAAACTAGGCGCTGACGTTCCATTCTTTATTTTCGGAAAAAATGCTTGGGTAGAGGGGGTAGGAGAAAAATTGCAGTCATTGACTTTGTCACCAGCCTACTATGTCATCATGACCCCAAAAACACAAGTCCCTACAGCTGAAATTTTTAGTGCTGAGGAATTGACAAGAAACACGTTTCCCACGACAATAGCGGCCTTTTCCGAGATGTGGTTCGGGAAAACGCAACAAAGCAATGGCAAATGGGGTGAGAAACTTGTTTTTCACAACGATCTTCAAGCGGTAGTTTGCAAAAGATACCCATCAGTAGCATCTTGTTTAAAATGGTTAAATCAATTTTCAACAAGTTATATGAGTGGATCTGGCGCATCAGTTTTTGCAGCGTTTAATGACGAAGTTCAGGCGATGCAAGTAATTGAAAAAGCACCAAAGAAAATCGAAAGCACTGAAGTTTTTTGTTGTGCAGCACTCGGATTAGATCAGCATCCGCTGTATAATTTGCTTGCTTAATAGCTACAAAGATTAAATGGGGAGTCGCCAAGCTGGTTAAGGCACCGGATTTTGATTCCGGCATGCGAAGGTTCGAATCCTTCTTCCCCAGCCAGTTTTACAATACGGAGCGTGTAAGCATTACACGCTTTTTTTGTTTTTATAGACTATAAGGAATCCCGACTGTGGCCAAAGGCGACATGATGGTATTTACAGGCACAGCGAATCCTACGCTGGCCAAAAAAGTGGTCAAACACCTCGGCATGGAATTAGGTCGCGCAACTGTCGACCGTTTCAGCGATGGTGAAGTGATGATTGAATTGCAAGACAACGTGCGCGGTAAAGACGTGTTTGTGTTGCAATCAACTTGCGCACCGACTAATGACACCCTCATGGAAGTCATGGTCATGGTTGACGCTTTACGCCGTGCATCAGCGGGCCGTATCACTGCTGCGATTCCTTACTTTGGTTATGCCCGACAAGATCGTCGTCCACGCTCTGCTCGCGTTGCGATTACCGCAAAAGTAGTAGCCAACATGCTTACCAGCGTTGGCGTTAATCGTTTATTAACGATGGATTTGCATTCAGACCAAATACAAGGATTCTTTGAAATCCCAGTAGATAACATTTATGCATCACCAGTGTTGCTTGCCGACTTAACAAAACAAAATCACCCGAATTTACTGGTGGTTTCACCTGACGTTGGTGGTGTAGTACGTGCACGTGCACTTGCCAAACAAATGGGCTCTGACTTGGCGATTATCGATAAACGTCGTCCTAAAGCAAACGTTGCTAAAGTCATGAACATTATTGGTGATGTTGCTGGCCGTACCTGCGTCATCATGGATGACATGGTCGACACTGCAAACACACTATGTGAAGCAGCTGCAGCATTGAAGAAAAAAGGCGCAGAAAAAGTTGTTGCCTACTGTACGCACCCAGTTTTATCAGGGTCAGCAATTGAACGTATCAATGCTTCAGAATTAGATGAATTAGTCGTTACTGACACTATTCCTCTACGCGCCGATGCAGCAGCATGCAAAAAAGTGCGTCAACTAAGTGTTGGCGAATTGATGGCTGAAACGATTAGACGTATCAGCAACGAGGACTCTGTCAGTTCTTTATTTGAAGACCTCGAAAATATATATATTTAAGTATTTATGTAATCGCCAATGGCGCTTACATATTCCCCTGCTATCTGGTCGCGGATAGCAGTTTTTGAAAAACCAAAAGTTTTAATTTTGGTTAATTTTAGGAGCAGTAAAAATGACAATTGAAATCTCAGCAGTAACACGTGCAGCGAAAGGTACGGGTGCGAGCCGCCGTCTTCGCCGTGATGCAAAAGTGCCAGGTATTGTTTATGGCGCAGGTAAAGACCCAGTAAGCGTTGAATTTGATGCAAAAGCTCTATTCATGGAATTCCGCCATGAAGCTTTCCATGCTTCAATCTTGACACTTAGCCTTGATGGCAAAAAAGAGTCTGTATTATTACGTGACTACCAAATGCATCCTGTACGTAACACCATCCAACACGTTGACTTCCAACGTGTAAGCGCAACTGAAAAAATCCACGTTAAGGTGCCATTGCATTTTATCAATGGTGAAATTGCTCCAGGCGTTAAACTTAACGGTGGTATCGTTGCTCACATTGCAACTGAAGCTGATGTAAGCTGCTTGGCTAAAGATTTGCCAGAGTTCGTTGAAGTTGATTTGGCTAAATTAGAAATTGGTCATTCAATTCACTTGTCACAAATCACATTACCAAAAGGCGTTGAATTCGTTCAATTAGCGCACGGTAACGATTTGGCAGTAGCAAGCATTGCTAAAACTCGTGGTAGTACAGCTTCAGCAGCAGATGATGCAGCGGCAGCAGGTGAAGAAACTCCAGCAGCTTAATTTTTAAGTGGCTAACAATAACGCGCGCTTGGGTCTAACCTAAGCGCGCGTTATGCTTTTTAACGAAGGCAACTTTATGAGCAGCATCCAACTTATCGTCGGCCTAGGTAATCCAGGCAATGAATACACGGGCACCCGCCACAACGCTGGTTTTTGGTGGGTAGATCAAGTATGCGCGGAAACTGGCAGCAAGCTAAATTTGGAAGCAAAATTTTTTGGGCATGCTGGTAAATTAAAAAACAGCAGCGAAGTTTGGCTACTTAAACCAACGACCTTCATGAACGCTAGCGGTCGCTCCGTGGGGGCACTCGCTAAGTTTTATAAAATACCGCCCGAAGCCATTTTAGTCATCCATGACGAACTCGATTTGCCCCCCGGCACCATCAAGCTTAAAAAAGGCGGCGGGCACGGTGGCCACAACGGCTTAAAAGATATTGCTGCTCAGCTGGGCACGCCTGATTTTTGGCGTTTGCGTTTAGGCATCGGCCATCCAGGTGATAAAAATGCTGTCGCAAATTACGTACTTAAAGACCCAACGCGCGATGAAATGCGTGCGATTGAAGAAAATATTGACCAAAGCACTACGCTTTTACCTTTGCTATTAAAAGGCGAATTCGAAGCAGCAATGTTAAAATTGCACACTAAAAATTAGCCTCAAATTACCGAACAGGAAAAATTATGAAATGCGGAATCGTCGGCCTACCAAACGTAGGTAAATCAACGCTCTTCAATGCCATCACTAAGGCTGGCATTGCAGCAGAAAACTACCCTTTCTGCACCATTGAGCCTAACGTTGGTATCGTCGAAGTGCCAGATCCACGTATGCAATTTCTAATCGACATCGTCAACCCGCAAAAAGTACAACCTGCGATTGTTGAGTTCGTTGACATTGCAGGCTTAGTGGCTGGCGCATCGAAAGGCGAAGGTTTAGGCAACAAGTTTCTAGCTAACATTCGTGAAACGGATGCGATTGCGCACGTTGTGCGTTGCTTTAACGATGCTAACGTTGTTCACGTTGCCAATAAAGTTGACCCACTTTCTGATGTTGAAACTATCAATACAGAACTCGCGCTTGCTGATATGGAAACTGTTGAAAAAACTGTGCAACGCGAAAGCAAAAAAGCCAAGTCTGGCGACAAAGAAGCGATTGCACTATGCGCCGTGTTAGCTAAGGTTCAAAAAGGCCTAGACGAAGGCAAAGCTGTTCGCACTTTGGGTCTGGATGAAGACGAATTACACCTACTCAAACCACTTTGCCTCATCACAGTAAAACCTGTGATGTACATCGCCAACGTTGATGAAGGTGGCTTTCAAAACAATCCACTCTTAGACAAAATCGTCGAACTAGGCAAAAAAGAAAACTCACCAGTAGTAAGCATTTGCGCAAAAATCGAAGCGGAAATTTCAGACTTAGAAGACGAAGACAAAGCTTTATTCTTAGAAGAATTAGGCCTAACAGAACCAGGCTTAGACCGCGTAGTACGTGCTGCCTACGCACTACTTGGTTTGGAAACCTACTTTACTGCAGGCGTTAAAGAAGTTCGCGCTTGGACAGTGCGTAAAGGCTCAACAGCGCCACAAGCGGCAGGCGTCATTCACACTGACTTTGAACGTGGCTTCATTCGTGCTGAAGTGATTGGCTTCGAAGATTTCGTTGCCAACAAAGGTGAACAAGGCTCAAAAGAAGCTGGAAAAATGCGCTTAGAGGGCAAAGAATATATCGTGAAAGATGGCGATGTGATGCACTTTAGATTTAACGTGTAAGGGTAAAACCAGTAATAAAAAAGCCATCCTCGTGATGGCTTTTTTATTAGGTTAACCTCCAATCAATACCAAGACTTAAGAGCAAAGCAATTAGCCTCGCTTCAAGGTATAATTTAGCCATTATTCATCTTTACAGAACGTCTATTTGTCATGCAACAGCAGTATCCATTTAAAGAAATCGAACAAGCCGCCCAACAGTACTGGGAAACGCACCAAACTTTTAAGGCGACTGAGAAAAGCGATAAGCCAAAATACTACTGCTTATCGATGTTTCCTTATCCTAGCGGTCGCTTGCACATGGGTCATGTGCGGAACTACACGATTGGCGATGTGCTGAGCCGTTTTCATCGGATGCGTGGCTTTAATGTGATGCAGCCTATGGGCTGGGATGCGTTTGGCTTACCTGCTGAAAATGCCGCGATTAAAAACAATGTGGCGCCTGCTGGTTGGACTTACACCAATATCGAACACATGAAAGAGCAACTCAAGTCCTTAGGCTTGGGCATTTCTTGGGATAGGGAAATCGCGACTTGTACACCAGAGTATTACCGCTGGGAACAATGGTTATTTACAGAGCTTTTCAAAAAAGGCCTGATTTACAAGAAAACGTCGACCGTTAACTGGGACCCTGTTGACCAAACAGTGCTTGCCAACGAGCAAGTGATTGACGGTAAAGGTTGGCGTTCTGGCGCGGTGGTTGAAAAGCGCGATATTCCCCAATACTTCATGAAGATTACGGCTTATGCCGATGAGCTTTTAGCTGACCTCGACAAGCTTGATGGCTGGCCTGAACAAGTCAAAACTATGCAACGTAATTGGATAGGTAAAAGCTATGGCTGTGAAGTCAAGTTTCCTATCGTTGGCGGCAATGGCAACCTTAAGGTTTACACTACTCGTCCAGACACATTGATGGGTGTGACTTATGTAGCAGTTGCCGCAGAGCATGCACTTGCTACACAAGCTGCAGAAAACAATCCTTCACTCCAAGCATTTATCCAAGAATGCAAAATGGGTAGCGTAGCAGAAGCCGATGTAGCGACAGCTGAGAAAAGAGGCATGGCAACAGGCTTATTTGTTAAGCATCCAATCACTGGTGAGCAATTGCCAGTTTGGGTGGCGAACTACGTACTGATTAGCTATGGCGAAGGCGCTGTCATGGCGGTACCAGCCCATGATGAACGTGACTTTGAATTTGCCAACAAATATAGCTTGCCGATGAAGGCGGTGATTAAGCCTGCAGATGGCGAATTAGATTCAACACTTAACACTGCATACACAGAACATGGTGTTCTGTTTAATTCAGGTACATTTGACGGCTTAGATTTTGATGGTGCATCCAGCAAAATTGCTGAAGCATTAGGCGCGAAAAACTTAGGCAAACGTCGCACGCAATATCGCTTGCGTGACTGGGGTGTTTCACGTCAGCGTTATTGGGGCTGTCCTATCCCTATCGTGCATTGCCCAAGCTGTGGCGAAGTGCCTGTACCTGCTGAGCAATTGCCCGTGCGTTTACCAGAAGATGTTGTGATGGATGGCGTAGGCTCTCCAATTAAAAAAGACCCGAGCTTCTACGAAACAACTTGCCCAACTTGTGGTGGTAAAGCGACTCGCGAAACTGACACCATGGACACATTTTTTGAGTCTTCATGGTACTTCGCTCGTTACGCTAGTTTTGACTGTCACACAGGTATGCTGGATGAACGTGCGAACTACTGGTTACCGGTTGACCAGTATATTGGCGGTATCGAACATGCGATCTTGCATTTACTTTACGCACGCTTCTTTAACAAACTGATGCGTGATGTTGGCTTGCTTAAAAATGACGAGCCATTTACTAAGTTGCTCACACAAGGCATGGTGCTAAAAGAAGGCACTAAGATGAGCAAATCTAAGGGCAACACTGTTGACCCTCAAGCCCTCATCGATACTTACGGCGCAGATACTGCACGTTTGTTTATGATGTTTGCAGCACCGCCAGAACAAAGCTTGGAATGGGCTGATAGTGGCGTGGAAGGTGCGCATCGTTTCTTACGTCGACTATGGACTTTTGTTGCAACACATTTAGAAAATGGTGCTGTTGAAACCTATAAAACTGGCGAACTTAATAGTGAACTTAAAACCTTGCGCCGCCAATTGCATCAAACAGTTGAAAAAATTACTGATGATTATGGCCGCCGCCAAACTTTCAACACTGCAATTGCTGCAGTGATGGAATTGATGAATGCTTATGGCAAAGTTGAAGGCGACGATGCAGTCACACGTAGCGTGCGCCAAGAAGTGCTTGAGAATGTGACCTTGCTACTATCTCCTATCGTTCCCCATATTTGCCAAGCACTATGGGCAGAGCTGCGTAAAGATGGCGTCATTGAAGATGCTACTTGGCCAAGTGCAGATCAATCAGCGATGGTGCAAGATGAAGTGGAGTTAGTGGTGCAAGTGAATGGTAAGCTGCGCGGTAGCATTACTGTTGCTAAGACCATGGCAAAAGAAGCCATTGAACAACATGCCGTTACGCAACCATTTGTGCAGAAGTTTTTAGAAGATGGTGCTACTGTACGTAAAATCATTGTAGTGCCTAACAAGCTCGTTAATATTGTTGTGGGGTAGTGATGTTTAAAACAAACTCAAGTTTCATCGCAATTCTTATCATGTCAGTGTTGTTAACTGCTTGCGGATTTCATTTGCGAGGACTTGCAGACATCCCTTTCAAAACAATTTATGTTGAAGGAAACAAGAACCCAATTTCACAGGATGTAATTCGTGCATTAAAAAACAATGGCGTTGAAGTTACTAAAGAGGCAGAAAAGGCTGAAGTGGCACTTGAAATCATGAATGACACTAACGTGAAACGCATTCTTTCTTTGGGCGGCGGCGTTGGTGTTGTTAGAGAGTTTGAATTGCTACATGTCCTAACATTTAGAATGCGCAATACAAAAAATGAATTGTGGGATGCTCAGCAAACCATTGAAAATCGGCGTGACTTTTCATACAACGATAGTGAAATTTTAGCTAAAACGTATGAAGAATCGATGCTATATGAAAATATGCGTCAAGATGCGCTTCGTGAATTGATCAGACGAATTCAGGTTTACAAACCAAACCAAACGGTCACCGAAGATAATTTAGCGCCAACTCAATAATGAAACTACAAGCAAACCAGCTCCAACAACAACTCAGTAAAGGCTTAGCGCCTTTGTATGTGTTAGTGGGTGATGAGCCTTTGGGTCACATGGAATGCTTAGACGCGATACGTCATTGCGCACGACAAAATGGCGTTGAAGAACGGACAGCGCTGACGACAGATCGGTATTTTGATTGGTCAAAAATCGCAGAGTTTGGGCAGGCGATGTCTTTATTTGCGAGCCTTCGTTTATTAGAAATCAACATTCCTAATGGAAAGCCTGGCATTGATGGTAGCAAAGCACTTCAAGGATTAGCAGACACGCCATTACCTGACACCATCGCCGTCATCATTCTGCCTACGATAGATTGGCGCGATGCGAAAAGCGCATGGTATTTGGCGCTAGAACAAAAAGCAGTGTTGATTCAGCTTCAAGATATTGATGCAACAAAATTGCCACAATGGATTGCGAACCGATTAGCTTTGCAGAAACAAAGTACCGATGCTGAAACATTATCGTTTATGGCTAACCAAGTTGAAGGCAATTTACTGGCTGCGCATCAAGAAATTCAAAAGCTAGGCCTGCTTTTTCCTGAGGGGAATATCAGTGCAGAGGATGTACGAGCTGCCGTTCTAAACGTGTCACGTTTTGATGCTGTGCAATTGGGCGAAGCTGTTTTGTTAGGCGATATTGATCGCACCACGCGGATTTTAGATGGCTTGCAAGATGAAGGTGCGCAACCGATTGCAGTGATGAACCCTTTAATTTGGGCGATTAAGCCACTAGTTAAAGTAAAACAAGCAGAATCGCGCGGCGAGAATTTAAACGCGGCGATGAAAGATGCAAAACTTTTTTATGAAAAAGAAGCGTTAGCTAGACGTGTCTTGCCAAGATTAAGTCTGAAGCAACTACAAGCAGCATTATTAAAATTGGCAGATATTGATAAAATCGGAAAAGGGATCATGCAAGGTGACGCATGGTTGGAAATTTCAAGATTGTGTTTTGGATTAGCACGCATTTCATCACGTGCAAGAAGTCGCTCATAAATTGACGATACTAGGAACTCCTATGAATGATATTAAAACGTATATGCAAAGTGTCGGCGTTGAAGCGCGCAAAGCTTCACGCAACATGGCAAAAGCCGAAACCAACACTAAAAATCTGGCCTTGACGGCAATTGCCAAAGCAATTTTGCGTGAGCAAAAAGCCTTACTTGAAGCAAACCAAAAAGACTTGGCAGCAGCAAAAGCGAGTGGCATGGAAGCGGCTATGTTAGACCGTCTCACGCTCACAGAAAAATCCATCGCCACGATGGCTGAAGGCTTGCAACAAATCGCTAGCCTGCCTGATCCTATTGGCGAAATTAGCGATATGAAATACCGTCCTTCTGGCATTCAAATTGGTCAAATGCGCGTACCTCTTGGGGTGATTGGCATTATTTACGAAGCACGTCCAAATGTGACTGTTGATGCTGCAGGCCTTTGCATTAAATCGGGTAACGCCACCATCTTACGTGGCGGCTCTGAGGCCATTCATTGCAACCAAGCTTTAGCCAAATTAGTTCATGAAGGCTTGGCAGCGGCCGGCTTGCCTAAAGCTGCTGTGCAAGTCGTAGAAACGACAGATCGCGCCGCTGTAGGCGAACTGATTACCATGAAGGAATATGTAGACGTGATCGTGCCACGTGGCGGCAAAGGTCTAATTGAACGTATTTCAGCAGATACTCGCATTCCAGTGATTAAACACTTAGACGGCAATTGCCATGTGTATGTCGATGACGAAGCCGATTTAGAAAAAGCGATACGTATTGTTGAAAATTCAAAAACACAACGCTTAGGCACATGCAACACGACTGAGTCTTTATTGGTTGCGCGTAGCATTGCTAAAACAGCTTTACCAAAAATCGCCGAAATGCTCATCAGTAAAGGCATTGAAATTCGCGGCTGCGCAGAAACCTGCGCCTTAATTAAAGCAGCCAAACCTGCAACGAATGAAGACCATTACACCGAGTTTTTAGACGCGATTATTTCATGCAAAGTGGTTGCTGATTTAGATGAAGCAATTACGCACATCAATCAACATTCATCACAACACACTGAAGCCATCGTCACAGAAAACTACACTAAGGCACGACGCTTCTTACGCGAAGTTGATTCAAGCAGTGTCATGGTGAACGCTTCAACCCGTTTTGCGGATGGCTTTGAATATGGCTTAGGTGCTGAAATTGGCATCTCAACTGACAAGTTGCATGCACGCGGCCCAGTGGGCTTGGAAGGCTTAACCTCACTCAAATATATTGTATTGGGTGACGGCCACGTGCGCGCCTAACATCAAAATGATTGCCATTTTAGGCGGCACTTTCAACCCTATCCATCTAGGGCATCTTCATCTCGCAAAACAGCTTCAAGCTAAACTCGGATTCGATACCATCCGCTTTATTCCAGCCGCGCTACCTGCGCTAAAAGATGCGCCCAGCGCAACTGCTGAACAACGCGCAGAACTGGTGAAAATTAGCATCGAAAATCAGGCTCACTTCACACTCGATACCCGAGAACTCTCAAGATCAGGTAAGTCTTACACCATCGACACTTTAATTTCCTTACGTGAAGAATTAGGCAATCAAGTCAGTATTTGCTGGCTGATGGGTTCCGATGCTTTTGCATATCTTAATGCTTGGCATCGCTGGCAAGAATTTTTGAATTACGCGCATTTGGTAGTGGTAAAACGCCCACACAGTGATGACTTATCTAAGTTAAATGTCGATATTAAAAAACTACTGAACATACATGAAGCGAAGCATGCCAAAGAAATTACACAGCATGCAAACGGAAAAATTTTGATTCAAGAAGTTGCCGCATTAGATATTTCATCAACTCAAATTCGTGAAAACATCGCACATGGAAAAGATGTCAGCGCGCTTGTTCCTCCAGCAGCACTTCAATACATACAATCACATCAATTATATAAGCAGACTTAATGGACACTTTTAGTCACGCACTTTGGGGTTATGGCTTATTCGGCTACAAACGTTATGCGGTTTTAGCCATGCTGTTTGGCGCCATGCCAGATTTAATTTCGTTTGGTGCGTTCATGTTCTTACAAGTTGCAGAAGGCACTTGGCATTTTGGAAAACCAGCACTTGAAAGTTTACCTGCTTGGTTATTCACCAATTACTCACTAGGCCACAGTTTTATTATTTGCATCCCAATCATTGCGATGGTGAGTTTGTGGAATAAAGGAATCGCTTTTGCAATGTTAGCGTGGCCATTTCATATCATCTTGGACTTTCCGTTTCACTCCAAAGCCTTTTTTGCGACACCGATATTTTGGCCACTTTCAGATTTTAGAATCGATGGAATTCCTTGGTCACATTGGTATATTTGGTATCCCAATATTGCAGGGATTTTGATTTTACTGACATACCGCTATCGCCAGAAAAGTAAGCTCAAATCTGCGAAAAACTAGGCTCTTCATTCCAAGCCACATCGGCAATACATGGCGCCATAATCATTGCTTTTAAGGTCGCAATATTTTCTTCAAGTGCAGGCATACTCGGGTCAATACGATTCGCCACCCAACCAACTAAATGAAGCCCAGCTGCTTTAATTGATGCTGCCGTCATCAATGCATGATTGATACATCCCAATCGAATACCCACTACCAGGATTACAGGAAGATTAAAATTTACGGCTAAATCTGCCATGGTTTGTTGTTGGTTAATTGGCACACAAAAACCACCAGCACCCTCAACCACTAAAACCTCAGCTTGTGATTTCAATCCATCAAAAGCTTGCTGAATTTTTTCTAAGGAAATATTAACGCCGAACTGTTCAGCGGCGATATGCGGAGCAATAGCAGGCACAAAGGCATAAGGATTAACATTGGATAGCGCCGTCTGCACATTACTTGCTGCAACGAGCGCATCCACATCAGCATGTCGTAGCTCACCATTAACGCTTTCACAACCGGCAGCGACAGGCTTCATACCTATGGTTTCATATCCTTGCTGTACAAAATGGCGCACTAATGCAGAGGCAATATAAGTTTTGCCGACATCCGTGTCAGTGCCTGTTACAAAAAAACCTAATTTATTTTTTGCCATGAAAAGTCACAGGCGCAAAACCTGCCTCTAAATCTATTTTAGTTTTTGGCCTGCTCACGGGTTTCCATGCGTGTCCGTAAACCACTTCAAACGTCGCAGGCAATTTATCCTCTCGTCTGAATTGCTCGTAATTCGCTGTGATTTTTTTCAAAAAATCACGTCCCTGTAAACCACGTCCGCGACCATCTGCGGCATTATGCGCACCAATCGCTTTTAAATCGCGCATCACATCAATGGCATTTTCATAAGTCAGCACCACACGTTCAACGTCGAGTACGGGTGCAGAAAAACCAGCACGCACCAAAGCATCTCCAATATCATGCATATCAAAGAATCGACTCACACTCACGCGCGCAGCATCAGTTTTTGAAGCTGCACGCAGCTCCTTCAGTGTGTCAGGACCTAAAGTGCTAAATGTCAGCAAACCATCCGTGCGCAACACTCGGTGAATCCCTGCAAAAGCAGCATCTAAATCGTTACACCACTGAATGGCCAGGTTAGAAAAAATCATGTCGACACTTGCATCAGCTAAAGGCAATTGCTCAATATCTGCACACAATAAATTTTGCTGCGCTTGCCCGAAAACTCGCTTAATGCGATTGGCCAAACTAGCGTTAACCGATTGTGTTTTCCTCAACATCCCTAAAGCCAAATCTAAAGAAACCAGTTCAGCTTTAGGATATTTTTTCATTAGCGCAGCGCTTGCATGACCTGTGCCACAGCCTGCATCCAAAATGCGTGTTGGCTGCATGGCCACCAAATCTAAGCGACTTAACATTTCAGTACGCACGAATTTTTGCAAGACGGCAGCCGCATCGTAAGTCTCAGCTGCGCGATCAAATGAATCACGTACGCGTGACTTATCGATGCTGTAAATATCGTGTTGAGGAGTAGTGTCACTCATGCTTTTAAGAACTCAGTTACTTGTTGTGTAAAATCTTGTGGGTGAGAAATAAAAGGTTCATGTGCTGCGCCTTTTATCACGTGTAATTTCGCTTGCAACAACTGCTGCGACATCCATTGAGCGGCCGCAACTGGTGCCAATTTATCATGCTCTCCGTGAATCAATAGCGTTGGAATATCCATACCAATTAAAGCCTGCCGCAAATCTGATGTACGTAAGATGTCCAATGCCCCAAGCAGACCTTGCTGATTCGGAAGTGGCCTCAAGGCAAGCGCTTCACGTAATATTTTCGAAGTGGCTCGTGCATTTTTACTACCCATTGCAATCAGCGCTAAAAGCTTATTCATCGTGCCTTGATAATCTTGCACCGCATCCGCAAAAAAACTTTCGAAAACATCACGCGGCATACCGTGGGACCAATCATCACGTTGCACAAAACAAGGGGTACTACCTACCAAAATTAATTTTTTAACTGGGGTCATTAAAGCGACTTTACTCGCAATTAACCCACCTAAAGACCAGCCCAAAACATAAGCATTCATTGGCATTTGTTTAGCGATTTTTTCTGCAACTGCATGTAAGTGATAAACATCTATATTTTCACTATGCCCCATGCCAGGCAAATCAACTAGATGAAGTTCAAAATGCTGACTAAGTAAGTCACGTGCTTGCATCCACATATTACTGTGCATGCCCCAGCCATGAATCATGACGAGAGGCTCACCCTGCCCTATTTTTTCAATGTGCAAGCTCATGCAATCACAAAGTTTCTTCTGCTTCATGCAGAGCATTAATTAATTGACGAACATCTTCAACACTGTGCGCAGCAGAAATAGAGACTCGTAATCGAGCGGTATCTTTAGGAACAGTTGGGGGACGTATCGCTGGCACTAAAATACCGCGCGCCAATAAAAATTGGCTTAGATTGAGTGCTTCTTGATTACTACCAACTAAGACTGGTTGTATCGCAGTGATTGATGGCATTAGTTGCCATTTTTTTAACTTTAATTCTAATTTAAACAAATGAATTAATGACTGCAAATGTTGGTGTCGCTCGGCATCAGTGCGCATCACCTCAACTGATTTCACTAAGGCCGCTGCTAAGGCAGGTGGGCTAGCCGTTGTGTAAATATAGGTCTTCGCTGATTGAATTAGATAATCAATAATTGTGGCATCCGCGCCAACAAAGGCACCTGCTACCCCTGCCGCTTTACCTAAAGTTGCCATGTAAATAATACGCGAAGATTGCACATTAAAATAATCTAAAATACCCCGTCCCTGCTTGCCCAATACACCAAAACCATGGGCGTCATCTAACAACAAATAGGCATCGTATTGTTCGCACAGCACAAGCAACTCAGGCACTGGTGCAAAGTCACCATCCATACTAAATACAGCATCAACAACAACAAGCTTACGCTTGGCAGTACTTTGCTTTAATAGCTTTTCTAGCTGGGCTAAATTTTGATGCGCGTAACGATGCAATGTTGCGCGTGACAACAAGGCAGCATCATTTAAAGAAGCATGATTAAGCTTATCTGCAAAGATGGTATCATCACGCCCCATCAAAGCGGCAATAATACCCATATTGGCCATATAGCCCGTGCTAAATAACAGGCCTGCAGGCAAACCAATAAAGTCAGCTAGAGATTGTTCTGCTTGATGATGGAATTGATGATGGCCGGTAATAAGGTGTGATGCTCCTCCACCAACACCGGCTTCAACAGCGGCTAATTGAAAAGCTGCGATAAGCGCAGGATGGTTAGCTAAGCCCAAATAATCGTTACTTGCGAACGAAAGCAGGGGTTCACCGTCCGCAACTAAATGTGCGGACTGTGGGCTTTGCAATAAGCGACGTTGACGTTGCAAACCAGCAGCTGCACGTTCGCTCAATTCGATTTTTAATTGATTGATCATATGAACTACGAGGCAAATATCTAATTGCCCCGCACCTCAATTAGATAGGATGTAATCCAAGTTTTGCGAATAATTGCTTATCCGCCTCTGCTTCTGGATTGCCTGTGGTCAATAATTTTTCACCGTAAAAAATAGAATTAGCACCAGCTAAAAAACAGAGCGCTTGAATACCTTCATGCATGCTTTGACGGCCTGCTGAAAGACGCACAAAACTTTGCGGCATGGTAATACGTGCTGCTGCGATGGTTCTAATAAACTCAAACTGATCTAACTCATCAATGCCGTGCAAAGGCGTACCTTCAACTTGTGTCAGTAAATTGATAGGCACACTTTCTGGTGGACGCTCCATATTAGCCAATTGCGCCAATAAGCCAGCGCGCTGATTGCGGCTTTCACCCATCCCAATAATGCCGCCACAACATACATTAATATCCGCTTCGCGAACGCTATCTAAGGTATCTAAACGATCTTGGTAGGTACGCGTGGTAATCACATCACCGTAAAACTCTGGTGCGGTATCTAAGTTATGGTTGTAGTAGTCCAGTCCAGCTTCTTTTAACTGAGAAGCTTGTCCTTCTTTAAGCATGCCTAAAGTTGCACAGGTTTGCAGACCCATCGCTTTTACTTCTGAAATCATTTTAAGCACAGGCTCTAAATCTTTTTGTTTAGGGCTGCGCCATGCAGCTCCCATACAGAACCGGCTTGCACCGCTTTCTTTAGCAGCTCTCGCTGCCGCCAATACTTCATCGATGGGCATCAATGGCTCATTCTCAACATCGGTGTGATATCGAGCAGCCTGTGGGCAATAGCCACAATCTTCTGAACAGCCACCTGTTTTAATCGATAGTAAGGTACTTACTTGCACGCCATTAGGATCAAAATTTTCACGGTGCACCGTTTGTGCGCGATGCATCAAATCGTTAAATGGCAATTCAAATAGCTCAACAATTTGCGCTACGCTCCAGCGCTTTTCAGTTTCCACTGGTGGCATATTACGCTTAATTGAACTTGCTTCGATTTTACTAATATTTAACTCACTCATGCGTCATGCTCCACTGTCATATCTTGCCAATTATATTTACCCGCTAACCATATATCACGTATGCCTAAAGGCACCACGATTAAAACACTTAAACCCCAGGCAATAGAGCCCAAAATAATCCAACCACCAATCGCTTTTGCAATTAAAGGTCCGAAAAAACAAAGCACAACCACTAAAATTCCAAAAACCCCGTAGAATCGATATCCAGAATATTTAAGAAAATCACAGACTTTAGGGTTAGGGTGACAAGCAGCAGCCGCATACATAAAAATAGATGCCGCCACCCAAATAATCATAGGGATGATTAAAGGCAAAGTCAGTACCGCAAGAATTGAAAAAAAAGTAAATCCTTGCGCAGCACGCATTTGTTGCTTGGCTGTACAGAGATGTTTTTGAGTTTCAGAATTGGTTGAAGCTGCATTCGTCATATCAGATTGCTTTCAGCTATTAAGAATATATAAATTATACATTGTTAAGCACATGGACAATAATTGAATAACATTTGGTCAAAATTTAATCATTTGTTTAAAAATACGTTATTTCCGCAAGCCTGCCTATTGTGCAAAGCGCAAAGTAATAACGAATCCAGCGTCTGCCAAGCCTGCCTTAGCGACCTTCCTTGGCATTCAGCATCGCGGACTACATAGCTACGAAGGACAGCGATGTGGCGCATGCATTGCAGCCAGCCCTGACTTTGATACAACCAAAGCCCTGTTTAACTACGAATTCCCAATCAACGTCATGTTGCAACATTACAAATACCGGCATTCGCTTCCAATCGCCCAAAGTTTTGCCAGCATGATGCTTCGCTTTAAAAGTGCATCACAATTCGACTTAATTATTCCAATGCCACTTCATCCACAAAGACTAAAAGAACGTGGCTTTAATCAGTCTTTAGAAATTGCACGCCTCCTCAGCAAACCTCTTAACATCCCGATGCGACAAGCTTGCGAAAGAATTAAATTCTCAGCACCTCAGGCCAGCTTACCCATGAAAGATCGCGTCAATAATATGAAAGGCGCTTTTATATGCAATGAAGATCTAACCGGACGCAATGTGATACTTCTTGATGATGTAATGACAACTGGTGCAAGTTTGAACGCATTGGCAAAAGCATTGAAAGCAAAAGGTGCGGCTGATGTAGAATGTTGGCTTATTGCAAGGACACTCCCTAAATAATCATGTTTGATATTGTTTTATTTGAACCAGAAATCCCACCGAATACAGGCAACATTATTCGCCTATGCGCCAATACCGGGGCGCAATTACACTTAGTGAAGCCATTAGGATTTAAATTAGAAGACAAACAACTTAAGCGCGCGGGATTGGATTATCACGAATTTGCCACGCTCCAAGTCCACGAAAATTGGGATAACTGCAAAACTGCCTTAGCAGGCAAACGTATGTTCGCAATCACCACCAAAGGTAGCACCAGACATAGCGAAGTGACATTTAAAGCTGGAGATGTTTTTGTATTTGGCCCAGAAACGCGTGGGCTACCGGAAGAAATACGTAATGAATTTTCAGCAGACAATCGACTCAGATTGCCAATGCTACCTGACAGCCGTAGTTTGAATTTATCAAACTCGGCCGCAGTATTGCTTTATGAGGCTTGGCGACAAATTGGATTTGAGGGCGGTGTTTAGCGCCTCAAATGACATTAAAACGACTCTTCTTTTTGCTCACGACCTAGTAAATCCATCACGGCATCTCGCGGTGATTTACCGTGAGACAGCACTTGATCAACTTCATGCGTAATCGGCAAATCCACACCCAAATCTTGCGCTCGTTTCACCACTTCACGAGCGGTATAAACACCCTCAGCCACATGGCCCAAAGTCTCTAAAATTTCAGCCAAAGGCTTGCCGCTCGCCAACTGCAAACCCACTTCACGGTTACGTGAATATTGACCAGTACACGTTAGGATTAAGTCCCCAGCACCAGCTAGTCCCATGAAAGTATCTTTTTGACCACCAAGCGCGATACCAAAACGAGTCATCTCAGCCAAACCACGGGTAATGAGAGCTGCACGCGCATTGTTACCAAACTGCATCCCATCTGAAATACCTGCGGCAATCGCCATGACGTTTTTTAACGCACCACCAACAGCAACCCCTGCAACATCGATGCTTGTATAAACACGTAAATTACCACCATGAAGTGCAGCGCCTGCCATTTGTGCGAACTCAGGGTGATTAGCCGCTAAAGTCACTGCAGTAGGCAAACCACGCACCAATTCCGCCGCAAAACTAGGGCCAGATAATGCGCCCCAAGCCTGCGCATCGCCGAGTTCCTCAAATGCAACCTCATGAGGAAGTTTTGCACTCACAGGCTCAAGACCTTTATTTGCCCAAATCACTGGCACATTGATGCCTAGTTTTTTAATATCTTGCAAGATTGTACGGAAACCAGATGTTGGCACTACTGATAAAATAAAGTCAGCGTCTTGTAACGCAATTGCTAAATCAGATTCAACACTTAAACGATCATTAAACTTAAAGTCACCTAAATATAATGGATTGGAACGAACTTTACGCATGCCATCGACATGCGAAGTTTTACGCGCCCATAAACAAACATCGTGTTTATGACTGATATGCATAGCCAGAGCGGTTCCCCATGCGCCAGCACCTAACACAGCAATTTTCATCAATAATCCTTTAGTTGCTTATTCCAGAAATCAAAAAGCGAGACTATCGCTAGCCTCGCTTTTGAATTTTGCATTTAACACCAACACTCAAAAATTAGTGTGTTGTTTTATCAGCTTCAGCTTGGGCTTGTTGTTGCTTCTGTTGCGCATACAAAGCTTCAAAGTTAATTGGACTTAACACCACTGATGGGAAGCCAGCACGTACTGACAAATCAGAAACAACTTCACGCGCATACGGGAATAGAATATTCGGGCATGTAATGCTAAAAATGATTTCCAAGTTATCTTCTGGCACATTGTGCACTTGGAAAATACCTGCTTGAGCAACTTCAATCAAAAATACTGTTTTGTCTGCAAGCTTAGAAGTTACAGTAATCGTTAACACGACTTCATAAACGCCTTCATCTAACTTGCTTGCTGAGTTACTTATCTCAATGCCAACTTGAGGTACTTCACGCTCAGTAAAAATTTGTGGTGCATTAGGAATCTCTAATGACAAATCTTTCACATACAATTTTTCAATGCCGAAACCAGGTTGTGGCATTTGGCCTTCTGCTTGGGTTTCTGCTGTTTGGT